>Ga0326513_10001505_pt1 | contig 18221 bp, 14 predicted proteins | sample 2_2465_0518_D_FD_203654 | JGI IMG/M metagenome (GOLD analysis project Ga0326513, IMG submission 203654) | Bovine rumen microbial communities from UC Davis, California, United States - 2_2465_0518 | ecosystem: Host-associated > Mammals > Digestive system > Stomach > Rumen | place: USA... | reverse complement strand
ATATAGGGATTCTCGTTCATACCAGTACTCTTTGTGTGCAAAGGTACTAACAAATGACGAGAAATAAACAATTAGACTAATTTTTCAACACAGGGTTTTGCAAGTGACCCCAAATTTGCCGCATTATTACAATATTTACACATCGGACTTCAAGATGTTCACTACAGAGTCAAAGTCATACCATCAAAGGAGCAAGATTCCCACGTTGGAAATAAAATACTCCCACGTTGGGAACAAAACATTCCCATGCTGGGAATAAAAAGACAGCTTTACAGTTCATTTCGTTTTCTTGAACTCTTCATATAATTTTGAGCCCTCATCCCACTCGTCAAAATCGGAAAATGGATCGAAATCATCTTCTGCCAAAGTTCTTTCGTCCGTATTCTTGATGGTTTCTTGCGCTATTTCCAACAAACGCGTCTCAATAATATCATATAGCGAAGATTCCATGCCATGGGGATAACCATGATTAGCTACAATCATATTAAATAACCCTTCGCGACAGCTGTTCCATTTTCTGATGTAAAGAAGTAAGGCATCTTTACTCATATCCTTAGACAACCGCATCTCGGGGGGCATCATCTCATCGGGGATGAATACTTTATAAGATTCATCTAAGTAATAGTTATCACCGTATGTTTTTATAAGGTAATCAAAATCTTCTTCATGCCAAACCTTATCTTCATCACCAGGAACGGGTTCAAACATCTCGTCTCTTGAGAAGAACTCAAAAAAAACATGAGGGAAAATGGCTGCATAAAACTTATGATACAATTCTTCTGGGCCACCCTTTAAAATAGGCATAAGACCATGTGACAAACTATAACCATACTCATCGACAAGACTTTTGATTGTGGCGTACTCCTTTTCTGAGAGACCTATCTCCACATCGTATTCCTCGTCATCATAGTAATAATTGCCGTCTATCCAAACTCTAAATTTATACTCCATAAGAACAGATGAATAAAAGATTAATTGTTATATTAAAAAGATGGACTATAGACATATAAATCGTGCCTTCTTCTAAACCGTCCAAATACAGGAGTTACATCCTCAACTTTATTATATCCCTCCCAAATATTCGCATTTTTATCAAATATCACAAATTGAGGGTAATTATGTTGACTTTGGATGTATTGCGCAAAGCAGTCTCCTTTTACCCCCTCATTTAGAAGGAAAATCCAAGGAGCCTTTAGGTATTCTTTCGTAAATAGCCGATAATAAACCTCTATATAACTTCCACAAAAGAGAGTAACTACAAAATGCTCAGCACCCCAACTGTCGTCTTTATCCGCATCGCGTTCCATAATCATTGAGAAGCAATAGGGAGTTTCTTGATTATTTGTTTTGAGAATCTGATGGCGACCGCTGGGCATTATATCTGCTTCCTGCCATTCTATTTGCCCAACAAGATGATAGCCACTAAAACTATCCTCTTTGGCAATCTGCTCTTCCAGTTCTTTTCTCTTAATATTGTCAACATATAGGAAGGAATGGACAGAAAGAGACTTATTGCCGACCTTTATCAAGGTCCCATCGCAATAGCATCTTTGATAGTATCCTGGATAATACGCCACTCTTGAGGACATAAGATCCTTGAATGAAAGCTTTCCTCCCTGCAAGTAATTACTAAGCCAGGTGGGAACCTCTTCACGAAAGTCTTTTAAATAGGAAATCATATCATTCATATAAGAACATTTTATTCTGTTGATTCATCAACTTATAATGATGAAAGCCAAGCTTCTGGAATTCTACAGATGCAGCAACAGGAGTGTTCTAACTCAATTTCGTCGCCATACATATCGTAGAGTTCATCGAAGCCTGCCTCATGGTAGTCCCAAAAGTCATCGTCATCATGTTGTTCTATGTAATCATTGTTGATACCATGGATTAGCATTTCAACGAATACTGGAGGCATAATAACATCCCAGAACTTTTTGAAAAGCTTGGGTTCACCATCTTCGAGTATCTGCAGAATGTCTGGTTCTGGTACGAAGTCGTCTTCATCTTGAGGTTGTTTGTCTGTTGAAACGTTTGCACCAATCAGTTTCTTGATTTTGGCTACTTCGTTGTCAGAGAGTTCCACTTCTACCTCAATATCCTTGTCTTTGTTGGTCAGGGCAACCATCACCTGAAACTTATACTTCATACTATTAAAACTCTTGATATACAAAATTTTTTATTTTGAGGCAAAGATAGTGTTTTTAACTCAATCATACTCTGTTTGATAACATTTATTAATCAGAAATGATGGTTTTGGTGGAAAAATCAGAGTAAACAATTATCTGAACGCCTTTTTCATTGGGGCGACAGGGACGACCAGATAGGTTGTAACGAGCCACTTCATCTACATCACCACTGGAGCCATTCTTTTCGACGGCCCTAACAGCAGACGGAGTGCTCTCTCCATAGTATATGCCTTGGAGGGAGGAACAGCCTGCAAAGGCGTCCTCACCAATGAAACTAACCGTTTCCGGCAGATAGATTTCGCGGAGATAGGCTGCCCCTTCGAAAGCTCCACGAGCAATTCGGCGGCAGTTAGGGTGGACTGTGTAGGTAGTATTTTGACTACCAGCAGGATAGCGTACCAGGATCCAGTCCTTGGTTCCCTCATAACCGACTGCATACAGTACGCCATCGATAGTTTTGTACTTGTTCATGTAGGTTCCATTGATATAACCTGACGTAAACTTATCGACCTTCTCAATCTCTTGGGCTTTGACAGCTGTACTCATTATCAGAGTGAACAGCAGAAATAAAAAACTCTTCATATCTACACTTATCTACGTTTTGCTAATGTATAATGTCCAAATGAATCTCTCAGATATAGTTCAGGATACAAATATCCCTCGATAGTTAAGGAGATATTGCTCCCGTTTCTTGAGAACCGAAGGGTATTGCCATAGTAGGCATAGTTGTAGGTCTCTGTGTACCATTCGGTGTCATGTTGCTTGGCCATCGTGATGTCGGCCTTGCCTCCAGACATGAACTTAATCTGTTTAAACTCCATACCACCAATAATCATGGGATAATAACACTGCCAGGTACCAAGTAGCACATCAGCATAGAACGCATCGCCAGCGATATTGGTTTTACGCTGGTGTGCACGTTCAAGTTCCTCTTTGAAAGGGCATTCACATGACACCAATATCAAAGCAATAAGGGCTAAAAGTAATTTCTTCATTCTCATATTATTTATCTCTTACAACAATTTTCCCGCCACTTCCAAAGATATTATCACCAATTATACTAACTGAACGAGGAATAGAAAGTTCAAGGTAGTGACGACAGGATAAGAATGCAAAATCCTCCAATTCTTCTACCCCATCAGGAACATCATAATGATTCTTGTCAAAGGTATAACGGCAAAACTTCAGGACCTTACCATCTTCTGAATATGCAACTCCCATATCGTCAACAGTGTAAGGTTCCACCTCCACATCGTAATCATCTTCATCAGGAGTTCCATCGTAATGGGTGTCCCACTTTTTAATCATTAAGCCCTTTGGATATTCCTTCAATGAGTCTTCGTCGAACATCATATACATAGGTATGTCCAACTTCTGCAATTTCTTACAATGACGGGCAGCCATAGGTGAGATGAAGATTGTGCCCTCTTTGATAGCGTAATGATCAACATCTGGAATTTGCAGTATATATGCCCCAGAAGGAGAATAGATAGCATCTTTATCTGTAAGGTTGGCATCGACTGGACACATAATTGACTCCAAGCTGACAGTATGGTAATCGAGAGCATGTATGAGTGAGGCCATGTTGTATAGATCGGTAGCACGGAAATATACTCGTGGGGTACTGTTCTCTGTATCTACTACAAAACCGTAGATATCATAGTAATTTTCACATTCCTCGCGAAACAACCTCAACCTTTCATGGGTAGGATTGTCGATGGTATAGGAAAGTTCGATGAGAGTAACTTGACCATTAAGCAGTTCATAGGAGAATTGAGGATTCACCTGAATATCTCCCCCATAGTCTTGACGGTAACATATAACGAGTTTATTGTCCACTCTATTGTGGATTGCTTCTGTAGTCCAGGGGGCTTCATGCCTCCCGTCCAATAGTCCTTTTGTACTGATAATCTTCTTCATATTATATACTGTTTATGATGTAAAACCTATGCGACGGCTGTTCTTACTGGCGAGTATTTCTGCTCGACAATAGCCTTCTATCTCGTCGAGTGAGGCATACTTGCCAGAGAGAATGTAGTCAACAGTGCGCTTGCGGGCAACATTCTCAATCTGACCACCAGAGAAATCGAAGCGCGAGGCCAATTTGCGAGCATCATCGGCACTGATATCCTTCAACATTGAGCACCATATCTTAGTCTTTACTTCCGTATCAGGCTTGTGGAACTCAACCTTATATAGAAAACGACGTTCAAATGCCTTGTCGAGATTACTCGTCAGATTGGTGGTGGCAATGAGGATACCATCAAGATCTTCTATCTCCTGTAGGATGATGTTCTGTATGGCATTATCCATCTTGTCGACTGAATGCTCAATGTTCTCGGTGCGCTTATTGATGATGGCATCAGCCTCGTTGAAGAACAAGATGGGCACCACTTCACAATTTTGACACAGCCTGCGATAACGTGCAAACACATCTTTGATATTCTTCTCGCTCTCCCCTACCCACTTGTCGCGAAGCCCCGCAATATCAACCTGCATAAGATCGCGTCCTATCTGACGTGCTATCTGAAGGACAGTTTCAGTCTTGCCAGTACCAGGTTCACCGTAAAAAAGGCACGCAAAACCCTTACGCATTCCCTGTTCTTCAAGACGTTGTTGGATAGAAGGAAGGTTCTCTGTGCTAAGTAGACTGGTGAGTCGCTCAATCTGTTCCTGCTCAGATGAATTGAAGAACAACGATTTCTCCCTGATGGCTTCATGACTTTTCAAGGAGCGGTCATCAGTTCTCATTCTTTTACACTTTGAATGGCTTGGCGTATAGGCTGATAGCAATTCAGTCTTTGCTTTACGGGTGAGCATATACTGCTCTGTATCAGCTTGGCCTTCATTGCACTTATGCTCAATATAGCCGCATTGAATCAGAGGGTGTATACCATCTCTCAGTCTCTGACGCAGAAAGTCACAATTAAACTCTTCTGGATAGAGATCATTGATTGTTTGATAGGTAAGTCCTTCTCCATCTGTTCCTTCCCACTGAGCATAGTCAACAACTATCAGCAAGAAAAGCGACTGAATGTGGATATCGTCAAACCTCAACACTTCATGGCATAAAGGAAGATGTGGGTTTGCCTTGACCAGTTGAAGCATCCATTCCTCGTCATCAGCAAACAGAGCATCTCGGCTGTCCATGTTCTTATCTACATGGCTCTCAAGTTTGTCAACGAACTGTTGTTCAGTGAGGCCGTCAAGTTTCTCAGGAACGAATGCCTTGTTATGCCTAAGAGCTGTGACAACTCCATGAACCAGACCAAACCCTTCGGAGCAGCCACCAATCTCACGGACACTTTTACGAACGCACCAGCGCTTAGTGACAAGAGCCTCAATCTCCTCAGAATAGAGCATCATTGTCAGGCGAGAACAACCGAGATAGTTACCAAGACGCTTCCATGAGACACCTTCACCAAGTTCTACCATGATAGCCAACACAACAATCTGTATGTTGGTAAGTCCAAGTTCCTGACGCAAGTATGCCAGAGGATTCTTGCAGGTTTCCCAAAACTTGTCAGACAACTTACAGTTCTTAGACAGATCCAGAACTCTGTTTAAAGCACTGATGACAGTCCATGTTTCTGGCTCCTGAAACTGATCCTCTTCAATATCAAAGAGATTCATATCCTTACCAGCGTCAATTCCATTTCTCCTTTCACGTAATGTTTTTTTCTCAATACTCATACTCTATCTGTTTTAAATTCTGCCGTAAAGGTAGCCATTTACGCCCAATCTGGTCGCGAAAATATACCTATAATTACTTTAAATAAATTTACGACACCTGACTCTGAGATACAATCTCAGAGCGCAGGATGTCAATAATTTGACGAGGTGAAGTAATGCACTGATGCTCAGGGTCAACAATCATCTGGCTAAGGTCTTCGGATTTAGCTCCCCAAAGACAATGATACGCTTTGATGCCAGCATTACCAGCAGCCAGTGCATCACACATTTCATTACCAAAAGCGAGAACGTTAGATGGTGTTTCTTCAAGTTGCTTCAGGGCATATTCAAAAAGAAGCGGGTTGCCACCATGTTTTCTGATTCTGCGCCCTGTGGCATCTTTGCAACCGATACGATTGATCTTATCTTTCGGAAATACTTCCTGCAGACCATTCTGGCGAACAGCCACATTCAGAACTTCACGATTGTTACCAGACACGATGGCAGCTTGGATGTTGTTGGCTTTGATGTATTCAAAGACCTGAAGCCAACCGTCGTACAGAGGACACTGTTTGATATGCTCCAGATATTCTTTACGCGCTTGCACCCACTCAGGTGAGAACCTACGCAGTTTTTTCTGCTTACCCACGTATTGGTCAGCATTAGCAGTGTCGAACAAGGTGCCGTCGAAGTCAAAAAGCACCGTCTTGTAATTACGATTAATTGTCTTTTGCTTTGTCATATATCACTTTGTTGTGGTTTGTGACTGCAAAATTAGACAATCTTCTTCAAGCCGGGCTTTTCAATATACGTATAACAACTAACACAATTGAAGGGAAGTATTTCTACCTCCCTTCTTATACTATATGATCGTCTGTTTTACTACAATAGATCTGTACTACTATGAAAGCTCCCATCCATAGAAATCCTCTACATCTTCATAGTCTTTATCTTCATAGACATTAAAATGTTCGGTGTTATCAAAGACGGCACATAACAGTTTGTAGGCATCTCTTTTTTCGATGTCAACATCAGAAACCCTTTTGGTTTTACCATCGCCGAAAAGATTCAATTCAATATCATCATTATCTGTTAGTCTTATGCTCTCAACTTGCCAATATTCATCATCAAGTAAAATAGTTGGCATCTTGTCAGGGTTACTCGAGTCAAATTTCAAATATCCTTCGTTATTCAAAAGAATAGCAATGCCATGAAAACATTCACTTGCATCACGATTATCCCAGTATGTATAATTCTCATTGATGGCATCATACTCTTTGATAATTCTACGAGTTTCATCAAGAACTTTGCCAAGAAGGTTGAGTCCTTTCCATTTTGTCTCGTCATCAATGTCAGGATTACTCTCATACATACGAACGCCCCAGACTTTATCATACGGAGATGCTTCTACAAATCCGCGCCCCTCATATTCGAGAGAGAGCAGCAATTGCTTTAGATCCTCGTTTTGACTGAACTTGGCGACATTGGCTCTAAGCATAATCTGAAAACGTTTATCGTTCCACATCTGTTCATCATAGTTCTGCACCTTACGACCAAGGGCCTTAACCTTCTTTGGATCTCCATCCTCCAATATTTGTTTGGCAATTACCTCATCACCAAACACCATGGCCTTCATATACATGAAGTACTGCTCAGTGTTATAGAAGTGACACTGTACTTCGTTTACTTCGATGTCAAACTCTGCTGGATGCCAATTGCTCGGCCACTCATTCCAGAAACATACGTGTTTATCTGTTATTCTCATGATTGTTACTCTTAATGCTTTTCAGTAATGGATTTCAACTCGGCTAATCTCGCCTCTTTTTCTGCCTTCATTTTTTCGTATCGGGGAATAAGATTCTTTACCGTATCGGTCATCTCACCTTTTTTCATCTCATCAATCTCTTTCTGGAAAAAAGATATGTCATGCGGAAGGCCAACTAATTCTCTTTCTCTCGATTGCTTAAGTGCCTCCACTTCCTCTGGCGTTGATGGGGTAAGCGCAACGGAAAAAAATTCATCGTTTTCTTCCCCATAGACATCAAGGTACAGCTCATAAGGCAATTCTACAGTTGATAAGTCATCAGGATTTGGCTCTATTATGACGTTATCTTTCCAAATATGCCAATCATTTTCGTCTCCTTCATGTTCGTAATAATCACACCTGTCAAAATATAACACATCAGACTTGTTAACGAAGGCCAAAACATGATGATCACTAACGTCACATAGCATGATGCCAACATTTTCCTTTTTCATTTCTTCAAAAGTGGCACTCAAGCGTTTGACGAGTTCCTTTTGCTTTTCCGTAAGTTCTAATCTTTTGTCCATATCACTTATATACTAATCTATTACTAATTATCACTACTTTACTTCTACAACAAACTGAGTTACTGGATAGTAAATAATTCGAGCAACGACCTTTTTCTTCCCTTCTGCCTCTAAAGCGCGTTGGTAGCAGTCGAGCTGATCACCATGACGACCGGCATAGTGTTCGCTACCTGGGCTAAATACAAGACTATAGCTGCCAGGACATGTTTTGTAGTCAACGATGACATACGAATCATCAGTTTCCCAAACAAAGTCAATATAGCCACTAACAACATGGCCTGCATCGTCTACGTGACGGAAAGGTTTCTCATGATGGCGTTTCACTGATTTGCCATAGCGGGATTCAAGCATATCTGTCAGAAATTTCCACGAATCCAACAATCTAACAGGCTCTGGCATATTCTTTTCGGTAAATCCATAGCTATCACGGAGCTGAATAATGCGTTCAACGTTGATACCATCATCACAGCAGCAAAATACCTGATGGATGAATTCACCCATGAGAGCTTCCTCACTCGATTTGTTACGAACAAGCATACGATGTTCTTTGTCATTGATGGGGACAATGTCATGTGGAGCAGTTCCTGCTTTTGACGGCGACAAAAAGAGAATGTTATTTAGTGGCGAGAAATCTTTGTTCATATCGTGGATGCCATTCATGACGTATTCAGGCCAAACTAAAACATTTTCAAAATCAGCACGTTCGATATAGAATGGCATACCTATGCCAAATATATCTTGTTTATTACTGCCATTAAGAAGCTGGGCAACATTTTCAACACCAACAGAACGGAACCAACTTAGATTAATGCCGTTGTCTTTCTCCTTCGGGGCAATAATCAGAATCTCACGAGCACGTGTTACTCCAACATAAAGAAGACGTGCGGCCTCTCCAATCTCGTGTTCTGAGACAGACTGCCATGACGGATGCTGCTGCATACGTGAAGTAACCGCAGACTTCTTGGCATTATCGTTTGAAGGAGCGTAGATATTGCGAACCAACGAGATAGTCATTGGAGGGTTTGGATTCTCAGGAGTAGGTTGTTGTTCACGATGATAGTGACATCCCAACATACTTCGCGTAGCTATCTTGGTGGCATCGGAAGCATCATTTTCAAGCGATAGTAGAATAACCACCTTCCATTCCAATCCCTTCGACTTATGATAGGTGAAGAGTCGAACACCATCTTCGTTTGCAGCACCATCTTGTTTCTGTCCAGTGAAGAAATCAATAAAACCAGCCACAGTTGCGGGTTGTGCTAATTTGGTAGCATAATCTTCATACCTCCGGGCAAGGTCAATGAGTACCTGAAGATTCGTTTCCTCTGCCAACGAGTTCTCCCACCCTTGTACCAAAGCATAGAGATCAAGTTCGATAACGAGACTCTCTACTAATGCACTAATACTTTGATAGCCAAGCAAGTTCGTCGCGTACTCCTGTTCTTCTGTGGAGCGAAAACGAAGAAGACTGGCCAAACGGTATAAGATAGGTATTTCTTTCAGATAAACAGACGGAGACTGTCCTTCTTCTGCAAGGAAATCAAGTCGATTCTCAATTATCTTGGTGACATTATAACCAGGTTCTGTCAGATAAGCCACTTCTGCACGTGCCAACTGATTCTGTGGTTTGTTTACCAAAGTAAGGAGGGCTTTCATCAGACGACCTGCCCTTGATTCCTTTATGTCATTGGATTCACGACATACAGGAACCTTAAGAATTCTAAGTTCATCAGCCAGTTTATCTAAGTTATCATTCGTGCGAGCTAAAACCGCGATGTCTTTTGCATCTATTCCTTCGCGGAGTATGAACTGTTGGATTTGGAATGCGAGATTTTTATCACCATTATAAGGCCACAAACGGAGTGGATGATCGACAGGAGTATCATTGCCATTGTTCTCTGGCATCGATAGTTTCACTTCCTTGTCCGTCATTTGACTGAACACCTGCGAGAAAATTTCGTTGGAGAAGTCAACTAGGGGCTTAACAGAACGATATGAGTGTTCCAAATGTTCTGTGTCAGAGATGCTATCTGCAACAGCAGCTGTCAACTCTGTGTCAGATCCACGAAAGCCGTAGATAGCCTGTTTCTTGTCACCCACATAACAGGTAGTGAGCAGTTTTGATAGTTCCTGGAAGATACGTACCTGCATAGGATTAGAATCTTGGAACTCATCGACAAAGAGATGAGTATAACGCGACTTGATATCATTCTGGACTTCAGGCATGCCAAGTAAATCAAGAAACATCTCCTCCATGTCGTTGAAGTCTATTAGGTGATGTTCATCCTTATACTGACGGTATTCCTTTTGCCATCTGCTGGCTAACCGAAAAATGAGGGAGGTATATTCCCTTTGTCGTTTAGCAGTTTCCTGTGTAAAGATATTCATTCCAGCAAGGCTAGCAGACAAACGCTTTGTGTTATTAGAATCCTTACAACGCCCCTTGGCTATAGTTTCCAACTCATTCAATTCATCTACAGAAAGATTACGTCCCCTAAAGGATTTTATGCGTTCTAATTCCGCTTTTGCCTTTTCTCCAGGTCTCGTCATACTGGACAAAACATCCATGACATCGCTAATAACAGCTGTAGCACATTCCATCAACGATGTGTCTTCCTTTGGTTCCAAGCACTTGATGAAAGTTTCTGTTGTTTCAACACTTTTCTTCAGTTGCTCTTCATTGATACCATACCACTGCATGAAGTCGAGAACCTTGCAGAGGTCGGACTTCCAAAACTCATAGTTGACACCAGACTTATGCTCCTTGGAATCATATATAACATTATAATCTTCCGCATATTTGTATAGGAAATAGCGGTCTTTGGATTCAAGTAGTCCGCGAAGTGAATGGTCACGATAAAGTTGGAGTTCATTTTCCTCCATAGCAGCAGCATCAGGCATAATACCCAACATATACCAATACTTTGTCAGGAAGGTGTTAGCCACAGAATGGACAGTTCCGATAAGAGCATGTTCCATTAACTGTGCCTCTCGATATTTTCCAAGTTTGGCCAGTTCTTTTTTTGCTTTCTCACGTAGTTCCTGCGCAGCAGCTTTGGTGAACGTGGTCATAATTACCTGGTCGGGATTCAACTTCCCGTCGAACACCATCTTTGCTACATCGGTAGTTATTCTATATGTCTTGCCAGATCCAGCTCCGGCACTAATGAAAGTCTTTTTCATGATGATTTATTATGTTAGATGGTGAAACTCTTATAGTCTGAATACAGGTTCTCTGCCTTCTTGGGCTCAGTTTTCTTTCCGTCATCCTCAAGAGGATAGACATTACCTGATTGAGCATAACTTAGCTTACTGATGGGTACATTATCAGCAGTCTCAATAACTCCACTACTAATCTCCCTCACCCTTTCTGCATAGCCATTGCTCAGTTGTTCCATGATGTTAGCCTGCAATTTCGGAGTTATCAACTCACAATTGCTACCATAGAAATCATCAGTACTGTAGAGTATTCCATAAGGCATCACGAAATAAGCAGTACGAACGGACTGAGGATGATTCTCATGATGTAAAAGCATATCTTTATATATAGCAAGTTGAAGGGCTCGGTTCTTCTCCAACACCGTTTTATACTTGTCTTTTTTACTAACCCATTTCAAGTCGAACACTACATTATTGCCAGCTTTATCGCTTAGTAGCATGTCAATAAATCCATGAAGGACGACTCCGCCCTGGAGTCCCAAATCCTGTTCTTCTTCCTGCTCGCACTGAATAACAGTCAGATCATTCTCCTGAATGATAGTGGCCAATTTACTGACACATTCTTTAAGTTTATACTTTATGCGTTCTTTATTGAGATGGTGCTCTGGCAGTAGAAGCACAGCGCCTTTTCTAATAAGCGCCCTGCTAAATGCAGCTTCATATTGGTTAACGACAAATTCTGACAGAGACTCACCATCTCTTTCTAAAGTAAAGAGACTCTCAACCACATCATGGGCCACATTTCCATAAGCCAACGGCAGCTTGATATCCATATCACTGGCATCCGTGAAACCCAAAGTGTAGTTCATGAAATAGTCGAGGGGATTTTGGAGTAGCTTCTCTAAGGCTGAGAAACTTTCTGTAGAACGCCATTTTACAGGGTGCTTTTCTGCATCAAAACAAATTTTCTCAGCATCAGTATCACGGTGATTGTCAATCAAGTCTATGCTCTTGGAAGCCATATCATTATAAAGTTCATCTCCATCTTTCTTCTTTGAGATAGTAGGCAACTGGAGATAAAGAGGATGCATGGGAAGTTTGGTCGTTCCCTGCTGTGCACAGGTTATAATAGTGAGATTACCAGTAGTTTTATAGACAGGCAAAGTCAACATCAGGTGTATGAAATCGCTTTCATGCTGTTTGTCCCAAAGCAAAATGCCAGCATCCTTCAGTTCCTTTATTTCTGTATTTGAAAGAAAATCTGTAGAAAGGGTAGTCTGAGCATCACCATAAAAATCACACCAAATAGTATTTGGGGACTCTCCAATCATATTTGACGGACTATTGATAACGTTCCGACAATTAACTTGCGCATGATAGAGGGTATAGTCGCCAGCCTCATATAGTGATTGGGCCCATTGGCTAAGAGTTGTAAAGGACAAGTTGCCGTCAACAAGTGTCTCAATCTGATGAAGCAATGCATCGGTCATCTCAGCGACGTTCCTCAATTGGGCAATCCGAGAGTCATAAGGCTGTACTGCCGCAATCTTCACGGCTTTGTTTGTTGCATAAGAGCTGATTGAAGACAGGAACTTAGACAATGGCTTAACGCTCACCTCGTTTATTTCCTCTGCAAGAGGTAAGGCTACTTCATCTGACCTCAGATCAAACGGGAGATAAGTGATGTAGTTTTCCTCGCGCTGCTCTTTTGTCTTTTCCTGTGAAGTATCATCACTTTCATCCTTAAACTCTCGTTCAATATAGCTATTGACGCAATCCTGCACCTTCTCATTACAAAATCCTCCTTCGCTGATAATCCTGTTTGCCAATTCACCTCGTAGCTTTCTATCAAGAGGACATTCTGGCAGGAAGAGATACTGCAGAAGTGTATTAACATTCAGAGGACGTTGAAATAGCTGTATAGCTAACAGAAACATTTGAGTAATCTGCGGATTAGTATCGACCATTTCACTACCACAGACAGGTTTGCCAGACAGATGAAGCCAGTTATCAAGACGCTTATTATTGGTATTAATCCATACATCATATGCATTTGGTTGTTGTTGTGCCAACCATGCTTCAGCTTTCCATAGCTGTGAGAAATGGATTTCCGTAATCGACTCTGGTTGCGACTTAGTATAGTCCATTTTCTCCTCAATGGTTACACCGAGTTTTTGAAGCGATATCATAAGTGGCTTTATATAATCTGGAAGAAGCTCTAAATGACAAGGTATCTCAATGATAAGATTCTTGTATGCCATTGGGACATTTCGCTCCCCAGATTCCATACTACAAATAGTATCTGATAATTTTGTAAACAATGAGGCAAGACCATCGTCTTTGAAATAGCTATCTATTGCAGCTAATGTATTGAGACGAGTACTATCATTTATAATGGTGTTCTTGTTCCAACCACACAGAGCCAAGTTGTCGCGCCAACGGAGCAAGGTCTTGGCAACACTCATGCTGTCAATGACAATACTCCGATGAAAGATATTTTCCTTAAAGCTGTTATCATAATCCAGCAGAGCCTTATGGTACGAGGTAAGTCGTTCTGGATATGATGGTATCTGTTGATGGATACCTGCATGTAAAGCGAGCTGACTTAGAAGACCTTGAGTTTCCAGTACCTGAACATCAAGCGCAACCTTTCTGGCTGCCATGTCCATATAATACTTCCCAATATAAAAAGGACTATAAACTATCTTCATAATAGGTTTTATTAGTTATTTCCTGCAAAAATAAACATTAATATTCAAACTACAATACATTTTCCAAAAAAATACGCATTAGAAGTGGAAGAAAAGGCGACAGGAAGGGACTAATGGTGAATTAGCCCCTTTGCGCCAATGTACGAAACACTCTCAGAAGCAACTCGCTGAGCATACATCAGGCAGTCCTCAAGTACAGAACCACGTAGGTCGGAAACACGAGGCAGCCCCTTCTGGCCGAGTGCATGGATGAAGGTGGAAGAAGTCCAGTCACCAGCGCCTTCACCGTCAATGGCATCAGGATTCCAAACGGGATCGAGTTTCTTCCATTCAGCATCTCTCAGGCGATAGCGAAGTCCATCCTGATTCAATGTCTGGATGAACAGCTTGTCATCATAAGCATCTGAGAAAGAGACGTCTGGATGACGTTCGTTTGAGAATTTCACAATATCGCTGGCTGCAACGGCACGAAGGAAGTTGCGGTCTACGGGCTCGTTCGGCTCGTAATACACCAGCACTCCGCGTTCATGGAATAGCTGGGCCAGCAGGATGTTGCCAGGAGCACAGCGGTCAAAGAAGAATACGTCGGGCATCTCCTTCAGCGAATCAAAGAGTTCCTGTGCCTGTTTCAACGTCCAGAAACGGTGATTCACAAAGCGTCCACCAAGAGGAGAGTGAGCCATATAGGCAGTCTTGGGCTTACCGTCACGACCAATCTTATGGATGATGTCGAGGATTGTGGTACCACCATCAGGTGCATTGCTAACGAGGCGTGTGTCACAGCCATAAGCCTCCATATCAGCCTTCAGCTGGAAGCCCACCTCAGAATCATCGAGACGAGCAGCAGGCAAAGTATGCCAGCCGTACCAAGCAAGGATAGTCATAACATTGCCAGCAGTACCACCCACATGCTGGTAGATGACATTCACGTCCTTACCATTCTTCTCCTGAAGATTGTCAAGCGGGAAAGTACCCGCACCGAGGCATGTCAGCCCAATTTTCTCATTCATTTTATTCATATTACCATTATAATTAAAAATTCGTTGGCAAAGGTAGGGTATTTTGCCCATATAAGCCGTTTGGATATAGGTATAACGATTATTCCTCTAAGCATAGAATCTCCCGCAGTTCAAGCGGGAGTTTCTCATAAGCGAAGGTGGTAAGAGATAGCGGTACGGGCATGGTGGCGGCAGCGATATTGCCAGCGATGCAGGCCATAGTGTCGGTATCGCCACCAAGGGAAATGGCACGAATCACGGCGTCTTCGAATGATTCAGCTTCGAGGAAACAGATGATGGATTCTGGCACGCTCTTGTCACAGGCGGTCTCGAATGCGTAACCTGGGCGGATCTCATCTGTAGTACGATGGAGGTTGTAGCCAAAGGTCTGCTCGATGTACGAACAGATGTCGGACTTAGATGAGCCTGTGCGGTTGAGATAGATGGCAGCAGCAACGGCCTGAGCACCACGGATACCCTCCGGAGAGTTGTGGGTTACTTCGGCAGTAATTTTGGCGAGTGCCAGACACTCGTCGAGCGAATGAGCGTACCAGGCTACAGGAGCAACACGCATGGCACTGCCGTTGCTGCCAGCCCCGTACGGTTCGCGGCTGTCAGAGCGGGCCCAGGCACGAAAGTTTTTTCCGAACGAGTAAGATACGTATCTACGTGCGAAGCGTTTGTAGAGGTCGATGAGCGTCTGTTTCTGGTGTTCAGGATCGTCCATGAGCCACTTGGCGGTAGCAAGGGTAAGCACGGTATCATCGGTATATGTCATGCTGACAAGGGGCTTGATGTGGTCCTGGCCGGCAAGATTCTTGACCTTCTGTTTGTCTTTCTCGAGTTCGTATTTTGAGCCGAGCACCTCACCTACGATACCACCGATAAGTCCATGATTGGGGAGAGATATTGGTGTGGATGGACTGACAGCAGAAACGTTCAGCGAGCCATCGGGTTGAGGACAAAAACGGAGGGTATAGCCCAGCCAGTTGATGTATGCATCGTTGAGGATGTCTGCATCGGCAGGTTGCCCCAAAAGGTATTTTTTCCACTCATCGCACCACTGGTAACCAGGTTTCTCGAACTCCAGTGCTCTACGGCATTTTACGTGGAAACGATCCTCGAGGAAGTCGCGACGTATGCGCTCTGGATTGTTGAGATACCCCTTCTCTGGATTAAGGATGGTCTGCTGTGTTTTCAGTGCATCGCGGCTATCATCGAAGGCGGCCATGAGATATGGTACTTCGATGTCGGAAAAGTGCAACCCAAGCAGATCGATGCTGTTGTGTTCTGATTTGAGTTGGAGTCGGTCGGTGTAAGGTACGTGCGGTGCATTGAGTGCGAGAGAACCGTATAGGCTAAAATCATCCTGAAAACGGACGAGGTCACGGAACGCACCTTTGCTGAAACCGCCAAGGTTTTCAGGATCGTTGGGATTGGAGTGGCGGTATTTCTCTCCGAAGTCACTGGTGAACATGCTCATCTTGTAGAGCAGGTCGATGCTACCCAAAGGTGTATCGATGTCGGTACGGATGATTACAACGGGGAGATGGCCTAGCAAGCGATTAAGCAGGTTGCGACATACGGACTCTTCGCGAGGAGTGACCAACAGAACGAGGGCACAGTCTGTCTGTGGATGTCTGGGGCTGCTAATGAAATTGGAGAGTGCGAGGAAACGTCCGTGGCATTCGTCGCGGAAATCAGAGATTACGCATGAGGCCAATCCAGCTTCTGTCATGTTGCTCTCCATCTTGTGGGCTATAGGTTCTCCGTATGAACCGAAAAGCACCGTGAATTGGGAGATTGTACTGAGGTCTGGCGGAGTGGTGGTGCCATCCACGCAGCGGTAAACGTAATTATCTGCAGAGTCAGCCGACATCACCAATCGGCGCGAGAAATCAGCGTCGCCAGTGAAGGCCTTGTATAATAGCGAAAAATACGCGAAGGTTCCATTGACGCTGATGAACCCATCGGGGAGTTCGAAAGAATGGTTGATTACCCCGTTGGGACAGGATTTCTTCATCCGACGGATGTTCGCATTGTCATCCTCTGTGGGGTTCATCGTCACGACGCAGCAGTGTTTAGGATTGACAGCGGCCATGCGTTGTGAGATGTACACGGCATCCTGATTCTTCAGGGACTTGCTGATGAGCAGGAGTTTGGAGTTGTACAGCGTTTCGTCGGAAAGTGAGTTGGCCTGATAAGGTGTTACGGCTCTACCCAGCCCGCAGTTGGTTCCGTAAAGCAGGGCAGCATAAGCGGCAGAAGAATGTGAACCGCCATGTCCCATCGCAATGAGTGGGCGTTCAGGATTGTTGAGCAGGAACTGGCGCAGTGGTTCTACGTCGGTTCGTTCCGCCTGTTCGATGTACATGCGGGTTTCTGTCAGTAACTCGCTCATGAGTTTCTTTCCACCCCGAGCTTTCGGCTTCTGTTGGTTTGTCTGTTTTGTTGTCATGCTACTGTGATTTTTTGTTTCGCGGTGCAAAGGTCGCAAAATAAAACCACAGTAGCCGTTCTAATATACGTATAACACAATGTATAGTTATCTGTGAAATCACTAATTTTGCAGCCAGAATTAACAAGAAAAGATTATTGATATGGAAATTAAAAATTTAATTACGACAGGATTCTCTGCAATAGACAATGTTACAGGTGGATTTGCACCAACAGAATTAATTGTTATTGCAGGTCGTGGAAGAATGGGAAAAACTTCCTTTGTGTTATCAATAGCAAGAAATACAGCTGTTGATAAGAAGATACCAATTGCCTTTTTTTCTCTAAAGATGAACATGGTCAAGTTGGTAACCCTCTTAATCTCTAACGTCTGTGAAATTAATGGGGAAAAAATATTGAACGGCCAACTCAACCATGATGAATGGGATAGATTGGACAAGAATATTAATAAGTTTCTGGATGTACCTCTTTACATTGATGATACCTCTAGGTCTTCAATTGAAGAAATAGTTGAGAAGATTCAGCAATTGGTTGTAGAACATAGTGTGAAATGTGTGATAATTGATAGGCTTCAACTAGTTGAATGCATAGTTCACAATCGAGATGATGAATTGTTCGTATGCCTGAATATATTGAAAAGAATTACCGAGGAATTAAACATCGTTGTTATTGTGACAAGTATGTTAGGTATTGGTAGTGAAGAG
>Ga0326513_10001504_pt1 | contig 18222 bp, 15 predicted proteins | sample 2_2465_0518_D_FD_203654 | JGI IMG/M metagenome (GOLD analysis project Ga0326513, IMG submission 203654) | Bovine rumen microbial communities from UC Davis, California, United States - 2_2465_0518 | ecosystem: Host-associated > Mammals > Digestive system > Stomach > Rumen | place: USA... | reverse complement strand
GGGGCAGCCTCGTTACCTTCTTCTGTACGGAGTCCTGCTTCTGCACGTTCCTTTATTACCTGCTGCAATATGCCGAGAGCGTTGAGCGAGCGTGGAAAGCCTGTGTAGGCGTAGAGGTGTGAAAGAGCCTCCTTTGCCTCGCTAACGGTAAGACCATTGTCTAATCCTTTGTTAAGGGATGCTCTGAGCTGTTCAAGATCACCCTTAGCCTCGTTGGCTGCTATTGCCACGAGAGCCTGCTGTTTAGTTGTTAGTGCCATATTCTGTCCTTTTGTTTGTTGCGACATCATGAATAATGCCGCAGCAAGCAGAATTGTTATTTTCTTCATATTTATCTCTGTTTCTTGAATATCAGTTTCATCGTCTCAGGGTCGAGAGGCTTCATAGTTGGCAGTTTCAGACTCTTCACCATGTGGAGCGTGCCTTGCTTGTATTTCTGGAAGTGGTCGGTCTTCAGATGATTCTGATATACTTCTCCCGATGCATATATTTCGAGGATACGGATTTGGCATGAGTCCTCGGCACTCTGCATAGGGTATAGGCAAACCACACCGGGTTCACGCTCGATGCTGAGGCGGTCCACTTCGTTGGCATATTCCAGATACTCCTTCAGATGCTGCGGATAAACCTCAATTTCTGCTATGCGTACAATCATGTTGTGAGCCGTTGTCTCAGCCTTAGGCTTTTCTTCCGTCTTACCAAACAGCCACTTGGCATTCTTCCACAAGAACATATCCTTGAAAGGTGCAAGGTCAGGTTCTTCCGACAGATACTGTTTCATCCTCGCAAGACTCTGGGTGAGTACCTGCGGGGCAACGTATGGATAGTCAGATCCATAGAGCAGATGGTCGGGAGAGGTGATGGTAAGCATCATGCGGATGACCTCTGGCGAGTGTGCTCCTGCGAGGTCGTAGTAGAGGGCGCGAAGATTAGCATCCCAGTCAATCTCGCCAACCAGTTTGTTGGCTTGCATCACGGGGGTAAGCGATTTCATGCGAGGCACAGCCAAGGGATGACACGAACTCTTGTGGGATGATGTGACTGTGTACGTCTATCACCTCCTGTGCAAATGCTGTTGTGGCTAATACCATAGTGAAAAATGTTGCCTTGAGTCGCTTCATAGTTTTTAAACTTAAATCTGAAAATGAAAAATGAAAAGTGAAAAATACAGATTACATTTGTTCGCGAACTAATCGCAGCATAATAACTAATTCAAGTTTCGCAAGCTCTGAACTGTCTGGAAGACAGCACTATGCGTAACCGTAGGCATACTCGACGAAGGAGAGGATGCCCACGGATAGCAAACAACAACTACATTCCCAGCCTGGAAGGCTGTACCTGATTATCTATGTACTGCCCTCCAGGCAGTTAGGCGGTATTGGCACTATATCCCCGCACATCCTCGTTACACTCGTATGTACGGGGTTACTCATAGTACTGTCTTCCAGACAGTTCAGAGCTTGCGAAACTTGAGTAACTAACTTGTATTTTTCATTTTTCACTTTTCATTTTTCATTTTTTATTTCTCAGGTTCTCTTTGAAGAAATCAGCCAGTTTATCCCAAGGAATCATGTTCTTAGGCTGTCCCTTGCCTTTCAACTCAGTGTAGCCGCCGTCGTAGAGGTCGCAATGTGAGGCGCCTGGAATGATGAGCAACTGCTTGTTGGCAGGGTTAGGATTAGGCTTGCCGATAAAGTTGTAGCCTTCAGCCTTGCCCTCTACCATATATTTATAGGCAGCCTCACCGAAATAGCGAGAATGGGCTTTCTCTCCGTGCATAACGAGAACGGCAGAGCGAATCTCGTTGATGTAGTAGAGGAAACGGCTGTTTGAATAGCCTAAAGTGCCGATTGTGCGCCATCCGTCGGTAGAGTTTCCGCTACGCTCGTTGTATCCTCGTGGGGTCTTGTAATAGTCGTAGTAGTCCTTAACGAATTGCGGAGCATCGTCGGGTAGGGGATCAATAACACCGCCAGCCATAGCCATAGGGTCGGAAAGGCGTTGCTTTGAGAGAGATTCGCGAGTTGCGTGGCGCGTTTCCTCCTTGTCGTCGCTATCGTAGTAGCCATTACCGCTTACGCGAGTCATGTCGTACATGGTTGAGGCAACGGTAGCCTTGATGCGAGTGTCGGTAGCCGCAGCATTTAGGGCTATGCCTCCCCATCCGCAGATACCTATGATACCTATCTTTTCGGCATCCACATTATCTTGTTTTGACAGGAAATCAACAGCAGCCATGAAATCCTCTGTGTTGATGTCGGGAGAAGCCGTGCGACGTGGAGTGCCGCTACTCTCACCTGTATATGAAGGGTCGAATGCCAAAGCCACAAAGCCTCTCTCAGCCATCTGCATGGCATAAAGACCGCTCGACTGCTCCTTGGTAGCGCCGAAAGGACCAGATACGGCTATGGCAGGCATCTTTTCGTTTTCTGCCTTGGGAGTATAGAGGTCTGCTGCAAGAGTAAGACCATATTGTGTTTCAAACGTCACCTTGCGGTGGTTCACTTTCTCGTTCAATGGGAATACCTTGTCCCATTCCTGTGTGAGATTCAATGTTGTCATATTCTCTTCTGTTTTAGTTTGTTCTTTGTTTGTGCAGCCTATGAGCATTCCGCCCAAAAGAACTGCTGCTAATATTGTTTTTCTCATAATATCACCTTTTTCCCGTTTTTGATGTATATGCCATGTTGTGCATTTGTTGTCACATTGCCATTAAGTGAATAGTATTTTTCCTCCTTGGCATTAGTGATCTTTGAAGATTGGATGGCGGTGGTGACTGCCGATAATGATAGCGTAACGCTGATATTGTTTTCTCCTGCCTTCAGGAATGTGCGTAGCTCGTTTTCCGAGAGTCCGTCAATCTTGCCAAGTCGGGTATAGCTCCATGAGTTGGTGTCGTAGAACATGCAGATATTACTACCGTTATACAGTATTACATCGCCAGGCTGAGCCGTTGTCTGCTGGTCGCTTTTGGGGAGAGAGAATCCCAGCGCCCCCCATATCTCGAAACCTCCGCTACTGTTGAGCGACACGTTTACCGGGGCGTTCTGCAATTTCTCCACCAAAGCCTTTGTTGCGGCATTATCCATAAGAGTCACGCTCTTGGTCACTCCATCGATGGTGATATACATCTTGTTCATAGCATTTTGCTTTTTGTCGAAATTCTGCTTGTCGAGCCAGTTTCCGGTTAGCACGGAACGGTTGGCATGATTACTTGCATTTATCCATAGGGCATCACCACTCCAAGTAACGCCGGGCAGTAGTCGTTTTGCGTCGTTTACCACTCCGCTTATACCGCTCGAATGACTTGAAACGATGAGTCCGACGCGCTTTCCTGCCATCTTTGAACCGTTGTTGAACAGATATGTCTGCATAGGAGCTGCCATCTGACTCCACCAAAGAGGTGTGACGATAATGATATTCTGGTATCCGTCTGCGGAAATCGTTACAGGGTCAATGGCAGGATAGCTGCTTGCATCATTAGGATTGGCCTTTATGGCATTAAGCAACTGTGTGCCGAGGGCATATCCGTTAGCCTCATATTTCAATCCTTTCTCTGCTGGCTGAATCTCCAGCACGTCAGCCTCAATCTGAGTTGTAAGGTCGTTTACAATTTCGCGGCAGTTGCCTGTGTAGCTATAATATACCACAAGCGTCTTGCCAATCTCATTGATAGGCGACTTTTCCTCAGCCATAGCCTCGTTGTCAGAAGAACAGCAACAGAGCAGCATAGTTGTAAGTAGTAAAAGAATATGTTTCATAACTTATAGACTGTCTTTTAATACCTGTATTACCTCGTCACGATTCAGAATATGGTAGCCGCCCTGACAGATAGGACAAGCATCAGCCATACCCTCGATAAGCTCTGGCTTAGCGCCACATTCGGTGATGTTCATAGCCAGTCCCAGTTCGCGCATCCATTTTTCCATGGTCTCAAGTCCTTCCATAGCTATCTTCTCGTCGGATTTGCCGTCAGGACATACGTTCCATACATTAACAGCCAAGCGTCTGAACTTCTGTACCGCATCGTGTGACTTGCTTATGAGCAGACGGTAATAGGCACCGCTTACGGCTGCAAGCGTATGGCCGTGGGTGGCATCTGTGAAAGCTGCAACTGCCTGTCCAAGCATGTGAACCATCCAGTCGGTAGCCTTTCCACGGTCAATGAGGGTGTTGAGTGCCCATGTGGCAGTCCACATAATGTTAGAGCGAGCCTCATAGTCCTCTGCATTTACCAAAGCCTTGCGTGAGCTGACGATGAGCGAGCGCATCAGTCCTTCGGCTATGTAGTCGCTTGTATTATCATCAGTACCAGAGAGATACTGCTCAAGAATATGGCTCATGATATCGTAGATACCAGCCACCATCTGGTACTTAGGTACGGTGAACGTGAAGCGTGGGTTAAGAATGGCAAAGTCAGGATTGCGGAAGTTATAGAACATCTTGCGGTTCTCCGTATGACTGGATATTACAGAGCAACTATCCATCTCTGAACCTGTTCCTGCCATAGTAAGTACGCATCCCACAGGAATCCAGCGGCATGTCATAGGTTGCCAGTTCTTGAAGTAATATTCCCATGGATCACCGTCGTACCATGCGCATCCAGCCACAGCCTTGCAGTAATCAACGGTAGAACCGCCACCTACACCGAGGATGAAATCCACGTTCTCCATACGAGCTGTACGAGCACCTTCAAGTACCTTTTCTATAGTAGGGTTAGGCATAACGCCTGATATTTCAACCACCTCGCAACCTGCCTTCTTCAGCTCAACAATCACCTGATCGTAGATGCCGTTACGCTTTATGCTGCCACCGCCATAGCAGAGCATCACCTTCTTGCCGTATTGCTTCAGTTCTTCACTCAGTTTATTCAACGCATCCTCACCGAAATGCAACTTCGTAGGATTGTGGAATGTAAAATTGCCTAGCATAGTCTCTTTTTTTTAGTTCATAATTCATAGTGCATAGTCTTATTCAGTTCAGAATTCATAGTTGATCCGTATGTGCCAACCAACTATGGACTATGCACTATGCACTAACTTATTGTTTCTGTGTGCAAAATTAGTGATAATTTTCAAAATGAGTATTACATAAATTGGCTGTAATTATACCAATTTCGCAGAAAATGCTTAAAAATCATAAAATATATACCCTTTTTAGCATCTTTTTTGTAATTTTGCATGGAAAAAGTGAAAAGTGAAGAACTAAGAGTGAAGAATTTAAGTTTGTATTGTCGTTAATGGTTGTTCATGACTTTTTCTCGATAAAATCGTAGCTTAAATTCATCACTTTTCATTTTTCATTTATTCAAGTTTCGCAAGCTCTGAACTGTCTGGAAGACAGCACTATACGTAACCGTAGGCATACTCGACGAAGGAGAGGATGCCCACGGATAGCAAACAACAACTACATTCCCAGCCTGGAAGGCTGTACCTGATTATCTATGTACTGCCCTCCAGGCAGTTAGGCGGGATTGGCACTATATCCCCGCACATCCTCGTTTCACTCGTATGTACGGGGTTACTCATAGTACTGTCTTCCAGACAGTTCTCAACTTGCGAAACTTGAGTCATTTATAATTTATACTTCGTATGAAGAAGATTCTGAAAGTTGACAACCCAAACGACTATGCACGCTTTGTTGATGCTCCCGTGCTGCATCCGTTGTTAAGCATCATCCATTATGACGAGCTTGCCCCATTCCGCCACAGCCTAAACAACTATGGCGTGTATGGGCTCTTCATCCAGCGTCAGTTCCCCTGCATCCTTTCCTATGGCATGAAGACGCTACAGGTGAGCGATGCCTCTATCATAGCCGTAGAACCAGGGCAGATAGGCGGACTGGAAGATAATGGCGAGCGTATATCGTTGAGCGGATGGGTGCTTCTTTGGTCGCCCGAACTCATGCACGGCTCAGAACTGGAACGGCAGATAGACCGCTACCAGTTCTTCTCCTATTTCTTTACCGATTCCCTGCGTATGCAGCCTGACGAATGGCTATGCATAACGCAGTTGGTTACACAGATGCGCCAGGAACTGACATCGCACGACGATTCTCCCTCACTAAGAAACATCCTGCTGGGCTATCTGCATCTCGTTTTGGAATACTGCAACCGCATCTATCAGCGTCAGATCTCTGAAGAAGACAAGGATGGCAACGACATACTGAAACGCTTTCACAACCTGCTGCAACAGTATTTCCGTGAGAACCGCCAGCTCTCTCTCGGTCTGCCCACCGTAACCTATTGTGCCTCTGAACTGGCTTATTCCCCACGTTATTTTGGCGATATGGTGCATAGGGAGACAGGCGGTACTGCCATAGGCTACATACACACATACGTAATCAACCAAGCCAAGAGTCTGCTGATGAACGGTCACAACATAAGCGAGACATCTCGTCTTCTCGGTTTCGACTTCCCACATCATTTCACCCGTCTCTTCAAACGCATAACAGGCATAACGCCAAGCGAGTTCTTAGGGAAATAATCAGCCGTAGTTCTCAATTAGGTATTTCACAAACTGCGGGTCGTTGAAATTGATGGTGCCTGTGTCGTGCTGGTTCATTTTGGCAATCTGAGCCATATCATCGTCAGTCAGAGTAAAATCGAAAATGTCGATATTCTGTGCCATACGCTCCTTGTGGGTGGACTTTGGTATAGCGACTATGCCACGCTGGGTGAGCCAGCGTAAAGCCACTTGTGCGGCACTCTTATTGTATTTTGTACCAATGGCAGTTAGTTCTTCGCTCTTCACTATGCCCTCTACGCCTTGTCCGCCGAGAGGTCCCCACGCCATAATCTTCGTGTCGGGCTTTGGCTTTCCCTTCGGCCGCCGACCTCTTCGACGTTCAGCCCTCGCAGTCTTGAATTGTTCGCAAAGCTCACCAAGCTGAAGCAAGTCGTCGAACTCACGGTAAAATATTATAGGTGTGCGGTAAAAATAATTATGTACACCTGCTTATTGTCCCCAGCGCAAGGAAGGGGGGGGTATTATTACCTCCACCTTCGCACTCACTCCGCTATGAATCCGCTAATAATTCGCTTTAAACACAAGGGATTTGTGCGTTTGACGCTTTTGAAACGGAGGTAGTGTTGAGGCATATCGGAGGTACGACGAAGGCAATTTGGGGCGAAAATCACTACTTTTACCTATCTTCACCTACCCTAGGTTAGGTAGGTAGGTTTGATGGTACGCACATAACTTGCAGATATACAGATAGATATGCCACATATCCTTCACATGCCTACCTACCCAAAGGTAGGTAAGTGTATATAATCTCGATATGAAAAATAGTACAGTAATTGTTAGTAAAATATATATATAATAATGATATAATTTTTATTATACTTCTATATACTCACATACCTACCTTGGGTAGGTATGTATAGCTGAAACAATGATGATATGGCTGTATTATGTTTCGTGTAAGGTGTGTAATAAGTTCACACTCAGTATATTGAGCAAAACAAGTACTATTCTCTCTCCGTGGAATACTGGCTTAAAATGATACCTACCTTACCTACCCTGAGGGTAGGTTGGGGTAGGGATGATGCTAACGAGGGGTTGTGGAATACTTAAAGGGTATGGAAGGTGATGTGAAGTTCAAGATCAACGGCAATATCCTCACGATTACCAGTATAGAATAACCCAACACAAAACAAAGACGGTGAACGTTTCGTTCACCGTCTATTGTTGTTCTCTATCACAAAAACGCCTCCCACTACTCAACGAATGGGAAATACTTCTTAATTTCTTCATTCAGTTTATCTGGACCGCATTTAGCCAATATCTTACCTTCTGGTGAAATGAAGATGAAACGCTCTTCCCTTGGGAAATATGTTCCTTGAATCTCCTCAAATGGGGATGTCTCATTTAATCCGAGTTCCAGCCAATTCTCGCGTGGAAACTCCTTCATGTCAAACATTTCCTTTGGACTGATGGCAAGGGTGACGATATCAAATTTGTCTGCATATTTAGATGCAAGCTCTTTGAGCATTACCTTTGGCCTATCTACTTTGGCACCCTCGCAAGCCTTACGGGCAGTCTCAAGCAAAAGATACTTGCCCTTGCCCAGAGTTTCCAATATGCTATGAGGCTTTCCGTCGTGGTCGTTTAGGGTATAATCCTTTGCTTGATCACCTGCTTTTAGAGCTTTGTATGGTGGGTAAAGCCATTGCTTGGTCATATAAGCATTTTGGCTGTTATAATCCTTCGGGAACTTGGCAAAGAGTTCACGACATACGTTCATTTTCTCTTCATCTTCAGTAAAATACGCATCTTGTGTGATCATTGTCAGTTCAAGTTCATAACTTGGACTGAAATTCCTGTTCTTGATGAATTCTGACATGATAGAGAAATATTTAGGGAACAATTCCTTTTGCTGCTTTCTTATTGCCTTGGCTTCATCAAGAGCGGCTTTTGCATTTTCAGCATTCTTGGTCTCAAACTGGGCTATGTACATCTTTGTGGTTGCTGCATTTATCTGTACATCCAATGCAAGGTAATCAGCCAGTTTCTCCTGCTTGTATCTTTGGTATATGTTGGCTTCTTTCTGGTCTGGATGGTCATTCTCTGCCATCCAAACCGTTGCATCCATTCCATTACCAGTTATCACAGTCTTCATGCCAGGGTTTAACTTGATTCTCACTCCAGCATTGTATCTGCCTATTGACACAGCACAGTCATCTCCTGCTCGGATTGCTTTCTCAAAGTGGAATTTCCCTCCATTAACTGTAGTTATAGTATCCATCCTGTATGCTCCAGGATATTCAGGATTAGGGAGGCTTAGGTATACAACTGTACCATCAGGAACATTCGTCACTGTTCCGTCAAATACACAAATAGAATCATTGACAGGGGTCTTAGTTCCCTGTGCCCAACCACTCATAGCACATAGCATGAGCATGGAAGTAATAATTGATTTCTTCATAGAGTTTGTTTTTGTTATAAATTATTTTTACTGTTTTATCAACCATTTATACTTATAAAGACGTAATACTCGAAAAATAGATTTAAATATTCCGCATTTTCTTTGGAATTTGGTATCCGTCTTTGTCTATATAGGAATACACACGAGATCAGATTTCGTTCATAAAATTTTTTATTTTCATTATTTTATCATCACTTTGTGGCATGTTTTGAGAGATATTCCACGCGCTCCTCTACGCTTTGGATCAATTCCTTGTTCTGTGGAGTATCTTCAAGATGATGCGAGATGTCGAGGAACTTCTTGGAGTATTTTATTTCCCTCTTCTCGTCTTTCAAGCCTTTGCACATCTGTGCTATGTTGTAATAGACGAGAGGATTATCTGATTTGTATTTCGTACATTCCAGAAATGCCTTTGCGGCTTTCTCGTATTGCTGTTGTTTGTAGAAAGCCTCACCAATACTGTTATATAGCGAATAATAAAAGTCATTCTCAGGTGTGATTATCTCTATCACTTTTTCAAGATTTTCAATACCCTCCCTATATTCTCCGCAGGCAATATTTGCATTACCAAGGTGGAGGTAAGAGGAATATTCCTTGCCCTTTCGCTTCTCAACAGCCTTTCTGAGATATGTGCGCGCATTCCATGCACTATCGAGTTTGAGAAGTGAAAAACCTATTATCAGGGCAGATTCATAGTTCTCAAAACCATTTACCTCAAGTTTCTTGTATGTTTTAATTGCATCCTCATAATTGCCAAGAAGATATGTGGCATAACCATATTGTCTCATTACCCCGAGATTCGTAGAATCCCTTTGCATATAGTCTCCACAGATAGCCAAAGCCTTGTCGGGATGCTCCGTATCGTTGAAGTAGGTTGCCATTGATGTGACAATCTCGCTGTCGTAGGGATTGGCGCGAAGTATAGTGTCTGCCAATATTACCATTTGGTCTTCTTTTCCCAGATTTTTGTTTGCAAAGAACATCAAGCGAAGATCGTTATACGTTATGCTGTCTGGGTGCAGATACAATAGCCTGTTCAACCATGCCTCGTTGTTTCCTGTTCGACGATATAGTTCTGCTATGTTTCTTGTTACGGAAGCATTTTGATTGATGAATTCCTCAGTCAAATTATTATAGAACTGCATAGCGTGAAAGAAATCGTAGGCTTGCACGCAACTGTCTCCTTTTGCAGCCCAGATTCTTTGCTGAGCAATAGAATTATTGTCCTCTGCCTTGATAGTGATAGGGTAGAGATACATTAGGAATAAAAATGTGAAAATCAGTTTGATCATAAGCAATTAATTGATATTTATACACACCTGTCATCACGACAGGTGTGTATGATCGTTGGTAATAGTAAGAGTATTAATTTATATTCTTTTCGCTTATAGTTATCGAATAAATGAATCTGAAGTACTTTTTCTTCCGTTGTATATCCATCGTTCGTCCATATCAAGTCCATCGATTCTCCATCGAAACGATGGACTTGCTATGGAGTAGCGATGGAGTAACGATGGAGTATCTACGGAGGAAGAGCGGACTTAGAACGGTTTTGTTTCCGAAGGAGACCTTTATTTCTTTCCAGAGATAATATCATTTATCTCGTCAATCCTCCCTTCATTGAAGCCTACTAACTTCTTTATAATCTTGCCTTCTGGATTAATGATAAAGAAAGTCGGAGTACCATGGACATCGTATTTCTTTTTTATGTCAATAGCAAGATTATGATCGTTCCACTCATGCCAACTCACTTCTCCCAATGGTTTCTTTTTCCATTCCGATACCTTATCCTCGGAAATAGTTATCATCTCAACCTTGTCTTTGTTTTGCTTGTAGAACTTCTCAAGATGAGGTCTTGCCGCATGGCAAGGACCGCAGCCATATTGGCTGAATTCAAGAATAGTGTATTTACCCTTGCCTATGAATTCATTGAGATGATGCGGTTTGTCATCATAGTCATATAGCTCAAAATCAGCCATCCTGTCACCTTCTTTCAGAAAATCCTTCTTACCGTATTTTTTCAGAGTCTTTTTCAGGTTTGCCTTGCAGATTTCCTCTATCTCGACAGAATCAATCATCGGATTATCTTTGAGATTGCTAATGTCGTAAGAGAAAATTGCAGGCTTGACGATTTCATCAGTTTGTGCAAAAAGATATAGCGTATTGCCATCGCCAGATAGCATGATTCTCTGAGCATAATTGTCAAGATGAATGACCTGCTGTTTTACACCATCCCAGTCATATACCTCCACGGAATTGCCTGATATATATAAGTGAGGCTCTTGGGTATCGCTTTCCTTTAATTTTTCTCCTTTATTATTTGAGTCCAATGTAAGCATATAAATCCTATCGCTATTCGCACAACAGGACAATCGCTCAATTGTAAATTTTCCAGGGGTATAGCTATATGAATATAACGTGTCCAAAACATTCACGTGTGTGCCTTCTATGCTGAATATGAAAGCATCTTTTGCAGAACCGTTTTTATACAAAAAACGTCCCTTACCATTTTCCAATATAGAACTATTCAAACAATAGCAATACCATATATCCATATCTGACAATACAGAATTCTCTGGCCAATAGTCCAGATGCTTGACACTTTGATTTTTGAAGTCTATAATCGAGAACAAATGCTTAATATCATCTCTAACCAATCCAGAGACGAGAATGGTTGTGTCAGACATAGCCGCATAACTACTTGATAAACAGATAATGTCTGGCACCTGTTTTAAATCGTATTTTTCCCACTTTGTCCGATTCCTAATATCTGCATCAGGAACTTTTGTCAGAGATAATAAATTGCCCGACTCTTTTTCTCTCGATGCATGATTTAGTATAAGTAATTCTCCACTATTACCTTGTGAAAAGAAAAGGTCGTCAGCCTCTTCCATATTTAGTTTTTCTGGATTTTGCCATTCATCTTTGGCTATTTTCCCTATAAAGTGATTCATATCGGGCGAACGCGCAACCATGACATCTCCAGACATATATTCAGGCCATAGGTCCCCATTCGCGGAATCATACTTTACTTCCTGACCTCTCAAGAAGTACTCGCCATCTACATTCTGCTCTGAGCAAGCGCAGAATAAGACGGATAATAAAATCCAAAACAAATTTTTCTTCATTGTATTTGTCAGTTAATTGTGAAAGTTAAATTAAGAGTATTATTTCTTTTTAGAGATAATTTCCTTCATCTCCTCAATCCTCCCTTCACCAAAGCCTTCTAACTTCTTTACAATCTTGCCTTCAGAATTAATGATAATGAAAGTCGGAATCCCCTGCACATCGTATTTCTTCTGTATGTCAATAGCGAGATCATGGTCATTCCACTCATTCCAACTAACCTCTCCTAATGGTTTCTTTTTCCATTCCGATAGCTTATCGACTGAAACTGTTACCAACTCTAACTTGCCCTTATTTTGCTTGTAGAACTTCTCAAGATGTGGTCTTGCTTCATAACAAGGTCCGCAACCATATCCGCTGAATTCAAGGATAGTGTATTTTTTCTTACCCAAGAACTCATTGAGATGATGCGGTTTGTCATTATAGTCGAAGAGTTCGAAATCGACCATCATGTCACCTTCATCAAGATAATCAGTTCTCTTCTTGCCGTATTTTTCCAGAGTCTTTTCCATATTTGCCTTGCAAATCTTCTTTATCTCGACAGAATCAATCATCGGATTGTCCTCTAGATTGCTAATGTCGTAAGAGAAAATTGCCGGTTTAATGATTTCATCAGTTTGTGCAAAAAGAAATAACGTGTTGCCATCGCCAGATAGCATGATTCTCTGAGCATAATTGTCAAGATGAATGACTTCCTGCTTTACACCATCCCAGTCATATACCTCCACGGTATTGCCAAACAAATATGGATGTGGCTCTTGGGTATCACTTTCCTTTAATTTTTCTCCTTTATTATCTGAATCCAATATAAGAATATAGATTCTGTCGCTATTCGCGCAACAGGACAATCGCTCAATTGTAAATTTACCTGGGGGATAGGTATATGAATATAATGTGTCCAAAACATTCACGTGTGTGCCTTCTATACTGAATATGAAAGCATCTTTTGCCGAATGGTTTTTATACAGAAAATGTCCTTTGCCATTTCCTAATATGGTGCAATTAGCCACATTATTATACCATCTAACCATATCATTTGGCGATTCGTCTTTAGACCAATAGTCCAAAGGAATTGTCTTTTGATTCTTAAAGTCAAGAATAGAAAACAGACGTTTAATATCGTTCGTATCATTGATAGCTGTGAGAATGGTAGTTTCGGATAGAACCGCACTACTACTAGCCACGTACATTGCTCCCTGCATTTGTTTTAAATCGTATGTTTTCCATTTTGTTTGATCCAAGATTGCTGCTGTGTTGTCTGCATTTGGATTTTTTGTCAGGGAGCTTAACACCATGCCTGACATAGGTTGATTTAACATAAACAATTCTCCGTTATTGCCTTGGAAAAAGTTTAGATACTCCACCTCATTATGTTCATCATTCTTTAGGAAAACCTCGGATTTTTGCCATTCGTCCTTGGTTATTTTCCCGACATAGTAATTCATATTAGGGGACCTCGCAATCATGGCATCTCCATATATACACTCTGGCCATAGATCCACATTCGTAGAATCATACTTTACTTCCTGTCCTCTCAAGAAGTATTCGTTACAAGTATTTGTTTTTTGCTCTGAACATGCGCAGAACAAGACGGATAATAAAATCCAAAACAAATTTTTCTTCATTTTTGTTAATTGTTATTGGATGGTGATATGCAATTTATTGAATGAATGGGAAATTCTTCTTTAATTCCTCGTTCAGTTTATCAGAACCGCATTTAGCCAATATCTTTCCTTCTGGAGAAATGAATATAAAACGCTCTTCCTTTGGGAAATATGTACCTTGAATTTCTTCGAAAGGCGAAGTCTCGTTCAGACCGAGTTCCAACCAATCCTCACGCGGGAATTCCTTATTGTCAAACATTTCCTTTGGACTTATTGCAAGGGTAACGACATCAAATTTATCTGCATATTTATTGTGGAGTTCCTTGAGAACTTCCTTCGGTCTATCCAATATGGCACCTGTACAAGCCTTACGTGCAGTTTCAAGCAACAGATATTTGCCATTGCCAAGAGTCTCTAAGATGCTATGTGGCTTTCCGTCATGATCGTTGAGAGTATAGTCCTTTGCCTTATCACCAGCTTTGAGAGACTTGAAATCTGGGTAGAGATATTTTTTCGTATAGTAAACATCTTGACTTTCATAATCCTTCGGAACCTTTGCAAAGAGTTCACGGCAAATATTCATTACCTCCTCATCATCGGCAAAATACGCATCCTGTGTAATCATTACCAGTTCTTTTTCATAACTTGGACTGAAATCTCTTTTCTTCATGAATTCTGACATGACAGCAAAATATTTAGGTAGCAAAGCCTTTTGTTGCTTGCTTATTCTCTTAGCTTCTGCTATTGCATCTTTAGCCTCCTTTTCATTCTTAGCATCATACTGAGCCTCGTACATCTTTGCTTCTGCAGCATGAATCTGTGCTCCTAATGCAAGATAATCTGCAAGTTTCTCTTTCTTGTATTTTTTATAGATGTTGGCTTCTTTTTGATCGGGATGGTCATTATCTGCCATCCATTCATCTGAATCCATTCCATTGCCTGTTATTACGGTCTTCATACCGGGATTTAATTTGACATTCACCAGATAGCCATATTTCCCAACTCCCACATTACAATCGTCCCCAGCAGGAATAACTTTCTCAAAGTGAAATTTTCCACCTGTTACGGTAGCTATCGTATCCCTCTTATAAAATCCATTATGTTCAGGAACAGGAAGACTTAAATAAACAACTGTGCCATCGGGAACATTCGTCACATTTCCATCAAACACACAAATAGAATCTTTGGCAGGGCTCTGTGCCCAACCGCCTATTGCGCAAAGCGCAAGTAGTGATGCGAATAATGATTTTTTCATAATCTTAATACTAGGTTTTAATTTTGTAAATCGAAAAAATATGTTTTTTTATTGTAACCGGAAGGTGAAAGGCATAGTGTATTTCACACGGACATTCTCACCTTCCTGCTGTCCAGGCTTCCAGTTTGGCATACTTGCAACAACTCTTTCCGCCTCGGCAATGAGGGAATCCTTACATTCGTCAGAGACTTCACCATCAGCCTTGAAATCTACAGCCTTTACATCGCTGACCTTTCCATCCTTTTCAACGACGAAACTTATAATAACTCTTCCTGTTGCTCCGCTTTTCATAGCAATCTCAGGATATTTCATGTTGCTTTTCATGAAATTCATCATGCTTTCCATCCCACCAGGATATTCTGGCATGACTTCCACTTTGTCATACACTTCATTTGTGAAATCTGATTTGTCAGACTCGGTACATGCGATTGCGCAAAAAATGATTGCGGCTGCAGGGATGATGTACAAAACCTTTGTACGCATCCAAGAATTAGTTTTTCTCATCATAGTGATAAATTTTTAGTGAATTTTTAAGCATTTTCCACCCTGACAAGCATAAATATGCCTGTCTAAAAGTGGTATTTTAATATGTTATAGAAAAGATTTCCTGCTTATTGTAATCGGAAAGTTATAGGCAAAGTGTATTTTACTCTTACATTCTGTCCGTTCATTTTCCCGGGAGTCCACTTAGGCATAGATCTGACTACACGTTCTGCTTCTTTGTCAAGAGCCGGGGTAACCCCCTTGGCAATCATAGTGTTGCTGACCTTCCCGTCTGCTTCTACCACGAAAGTACAAATAACGCGTCCCTGTTCACCTTTTGACTCTGATTCTTCAGGGTACTTTACTGTATTTGTGAGATATTGTATCAAAGCTTGTATTCCACCAGGGAATTCTGGCATTTCGTCTGCCACGTCCAAGACTTGGTTTTTCTCATCTACAACGTCATAGACTTTGCTTTTCTCCCCAGAATTCAATTTTGTTGTTTGTCTTATTTTTTCGACATACTTCTTTTCACTTTCTTTCCTCTCTGCAAGAATCCTGGCAATTTCATAGGGCGAAATCCTCAGCGTTTGCAGATATGCAAGAGTTTTTCTAATTCGGATGATCTTTTCATTTGTTTCCATGACCTTTTCTGCAAGTACGTTAAGGTTTGGAGTAGCAAAGGCACAAAGGGCAATGGCTGACATAGGAATAAGTAACAGAGCCTTTGTGCGCATCCAAGGATTGGACTTTTCTTTGACCATCATTGTGATGCGTTTTTTCAACAGGCTGTGATTGAAGCTGTTGGCAAAGGTATAGGTGGTATTTGCAACGGCTTTTCTTATCAAGAGCGTCTGGTATTGATGAATGTTCACGCCACTTGTAAGTACGGCATCATCTGCCTCATACTCATGCACGTCACGAAGTGAGGATGCGAGAATCCAAGATAGCGGATTCCACCATTGTATTGTCTGAACAATGTTCGCAAGTATGATGTCAAATGAGTGGCGATGCTCTATATGCCCCATCTCATGTCGCAATATCTCGGTAGCGTTATTGTTATAGTCGTCCTCGCTTATCACAATGGTGTTAAGCCAACTGAAAGGAGCTATATCTTGAGCGTGACAATAAATTGTTATTCCGTATTGCTCATCCTTCCATAGAACGCCCCTGTGAATTGTTCCATAAAGAACAGCCAGTTGAACCATCTTCCAGATGAAGGTTGCAGCCATTCCGATTATATAGATGTAGAATATAATTGCGAACCAGTTGATGTCTTCTGACATTGTGGCATTTCCACCATTCTCCATAACAGCTGTCGGGGTGCCGATGATAATCATTCCCTCTTGTATTGGGTTATTGGCAATAGAGAGGAAATGGAAATCGCACAAAGGCAGAATGAGCGACAACAGCATAATGCTGACAAGCAGTATGCGGTTGAAGTGGAAGAATGATTCCTTCCTGAGTATCAGCATATATGGAATATACATAATGCTGAGGAATATTGCTGATTTTATTGCGTAGGCGAGCATAGTTTAATGGTTTAAAAGTCCATCCAGAGCCTCTCTCCCGTCCTATGGGCACCCTCTCCCCAAGGGGCTAGGGAAAAGTTACATTTGTCTGCTTGATAATTTAGCGATAAGTTGTAGCTGTTTATCTTGCTAATATTTCCCTCGCCCCTTGGGGAGAGGGTGTCAGTAGGACGGGTGAGGGGCTGTTGGGCTTGGGGACTACTCTTTAATGAGGTTTAATAATTCCTGTATTTCGTCATCGGGTATCTTTTCTTCTTTCGCGAAGAAATTCACGAGTGATCTCATTGAGCCGCCAAATAGGGTATTCTTAACGTCCTTCATCACTCTCTTGCGATATTCGTCCTGAGTGATGATAGGGCGGAAGAAGAATGTCTTTCCATCGTCCTCATGCTTCTCTGGCTTAACAAACCCTTTTTGCGTGAGGATCTTCATATATGTTCCGAGGGTGGTGTAGGCAGGCTTTGGATCTGGGTAATCTGCAAGGAGTTCACGTACACTTGCAGAATTACTGTTTTTTGCCCACAGGCGATTCATAATCTCCATTTCCACTCTGGTGAGAGTCTGATTGTCTTTATCTCTTTTCATATTCAACTAATGTTTTAGTTATCTGGGTGCGAAATTACAACTAAATTTTTAATTAACGAAACTTTTAGTATATAAAATGATGTGGAAACGAAATTTTAACTTATATTTTTAGTTATTCTGGCTTAATTTTTAGTTATTAACACTTCTTCGTGGGCTACAAAGATTTATTATGGCTTATTTTTCATTTTTTCTCGCTAAAGCTCAACAAGCTATGCAAGTCACATTTCATTTTCCAATTCGTATGGGGGTGTCTCTAAAAAATGTTTGACTATTTGACCATTTGACCTAACGCTCGTTGGTGTCATAGTGAATATCAGTGAATTAAATCATAAGTTTGAATCCTTTTTGTTTGAATGCCGTTGCTCCCTTTGATTGTTCAATAGCCTGCAGTACTATCTAACAAACTCCCCCTTTGGGCTTCGGACTTGGAACGGACCTGTAACGGACTTGAAACGGAGGTGGAACGGAGGTGAATCGGACTCATCTTCTGCCTTCCGTGAGCTGCCCTCCCTTGCCTCTTTATGGGGAAAGGGTTGAGAAAAGGGGTCGTGAGGGACTGGGTGGGCTTTGTTTATGACCACAAAATGTCTTGTACTGAAATAGGTTGACTCCCATAAAGGCTTAAATGTTAAAATTTTAATATCATTTAAGAATTATGAGTAGACAAAAATTCAGTCGCGCCTTAAAGCGCAGTATTTGCATCGAGTAC
>Ga0326513_10001503_pt1 | contig 18223 bp, 30 predicted proteins | sample 2_2465_0518_D_FD_203654 | JGI IMG/M metagenome (GOLD analysis project Ga0326513, IMG submission 203654) | Bovine rumen microbial communities from UC Davis, California, United States - 2_2465_0518 | ecosystem: Host-associated > Mammals > Digestive system > Stomach > Rumen | place: USA... | reverse complement strand
CAATTTCATACAGTCTTCATCACTGTATGTCATCTTCACAATCTCTTGCTCGGCAACTAATTTAACTTTAAATTGTTGGACATAGTGCTTCTCCATACACCAATAAAGGAACGCCCTTACAACACGCAAATAGTGATTGAGTGTTGTCGCGCGCATCCCCTCATTAAGGTTGTAGTGCGAGAATGCAAGAACATATCCAACATCACAATCTCGTGCCACCAGACTTCGTTCGCTTACCCGCAGAAAATTAAACCATTTTTTAATGGCTTCTTCATACCCTTGAAGCGTAGCGCGGCTTTTATTCAAAGCGCGCTTTTCTTCAAAATACTCCTCAAAACAATCATCCAGGTTGCGCTCAAATACTCTTCCCTTGGTGAATACTGACCGTGCCATAGTCCTTCCTCCTAATCATGGTGTCAAATTGTGCGACCCTGATTAACATTATAGACTAAAAAAATCATGGTGTCAAGTCTCCAATAGAAAAACCCCAGAAGCGAGTAATATCAACGCTTCTGGGGTTTGGTGCGCCATCAGGGACTCGAACCCTGGACACCCTGATTAAGAGTTTAGGGTCCTTCGTAAATGCGCCAGAACCCGCTAAATAGCGCAATTTACCCCTGATTATTTTGGTAGTTGGCTCCTAGATTAATCTTCTAGATTTTCCTCGTCTTCATCCACATTTTCTTCCACTATTTTAGTCTCTTCATACGAAACAAAAGAGCAAGCGCAATTAGGATGATATGGTGGCAACTCCACATTTATATCGGCATCTTCTAATGGGATTGGGTCCCCATCAACATAGTCGAGACAAATACCACCACACTCGGCATCGCCAACTATTTCAACATATTCGACGCCCATTTCAAGATAACTATCTTTCAAACCACGATTATACATCGCCATGGTTTCAGTTTTCAATAGCCTTGCGGTATCGTAGGCTGTCGCGCCAACCAATTGACGCCAAGCCTTCTCCATCCATTCCATACCACGGCCATTACTAATACCTTCGCGCAACACGAAGTCTAGTTTAGATTGAAAGTTTGCTACATGGCCATATAGCCTCTATGAATATACTTTGCCATCTTGGCACCAGGGTATCGGCAAGATAGAACTAGTAATATAAGTGTCAGTTATTCGCACTTCTGGGGCAACAGCATTCACATTAATTTGAACCGTATATTGCTGCAAGGGCTATGGTTCAATACCAAGTGCTGCTTTCTGCACCTCTTCCATTGTAGGGGTCTCTCGTTCCCAAAGAGGGAGTAACCCCATTAAAGCATAAGCATCTGCGCTAGACTGCTGATAAGTTTCAATCAAGCTTTCAGTGATGACATTATACCCTATCCAGTAGTATTCCAATAGCCGCCAGTGCTGCTTCTACTGGGCTTCTAACATCGCTGTTCGAATAGCGGGATATCGGGATAAATCAATCTACATATGAGGGTCTTCCAAATACTTTTCCAGGATCATTTGAAGCTCTGGTCGCAACTCATCCCACATCTCATCAGTTATTTCCTTTAATATGGAATATAAATCATCTGTGCGCACATATGCCTTTGCTAGCGCTGCAAGCACTCTCTCTTGGGTTTCCCGATATCGAGCCAACTACTTTCTTTTACTTATGTTCATTCAGTAGTCGCCAAACCGTCATTCTTCGTAATCATAGCTTGTGTGCGATACCCCAGGTCTGCCGATTGGAAAAATGGATTATTTAGTTTTTCTTGTTCTTGTTGCTCTTGCACCTTCTCCTGTTCAGCCGCAGCATCATCAATAAACGGAATTTGCGCCAATAGTGTCTCATTAGATACAATACCATCGAGTTGTTTAACCATTGTGGCTACCTCGCTCAAATTAGCTGGAATATTGCGTCTAAATGCAATATCAACCGCGCGCCAGTCAAAGCTATTCCCCATTAATCCTTGAATACAAGAAATTAATTCTAGTCTCTGCTACAATCCACGTTTAAACTTGCGCTCCTTACCTGAAATAAGGTTCTCGGTGCCTAATAATTTATATTGAATGGCGACGCCACTACTATTGCCAGCAAAGTTTTCGTCGCTCATATCAGGACAATGTGAAAACTTGTGAATGTCTTTATCCAATCTAATCTTCATGTTCTCGACATTCGCATCATCAGTATTCTTAATTAACCATTCTGCCGCAGTGCCTTGGTCCATCAAGAGCACACGGTTCTCTTTCATCTTTACAATATCTTCTGCATCTGCGGTAAAGCCATAAAGAGCCAAATACGCATCGACAAAATAGTCGAAATCATTAACCGTATCACTCTCCATAGTATCATACGCATCAATCAAACTTAATACTGGCTCAAAGTCGCCAATAAGTTCTTCATTATTCTTGTAAATAGCAACAGGCACCATACCAAAATAATGCGGCGTAGTCTCAACCAAAGTCAGGCCGCTGGTGGTTTGGTTTGCTTCATACCTCTTGATATCCGTAGCTGTTGCTACCTCTACTACAAGTTTTTCTTTGTCGTTCATAACTTCTTTGACAGAATAATATCGTATAAATGCAAGGAGATTTTTTTCAATAGTGTCATCATAAATAGGGATACATTCGCGAGTATCTAGCGCGTGGAACCGCAACATAGGACGCCCCATACCCTCATCTTGTTTTTCCATATACAATAGCTCATAAGCGACACCATAAATACTCGCCAATTTAGCCAATTCCGCATTTTCATCAGCTTCATCATTATACTCAAACAACATAGATAATTCGTTTATCATCTACTCATCGTCTGCGGTATAAGTAATCGGCTCACCCACAAAATAACCAACTAATGTATGCGTAATAAGGCTCGCATAAGCATTGGCAATCTTATTGTTGGGCTTTGTGCTGTCCGCCATTTGCCGTCTTAATATATCATTTTTAGTCTCATAATACCTATGAAGTTTCTCTAATCGCGGTAGCTCCATTGTTTTATGAGTATCAACAATTTTCTTAATTAAGGCTGGCGTTAATTCAATATCACTAGATAATGTAATCAATTACAGCAACCTCCTATTAAAATAATAACTTCTTATCAAAAGTCTGTAATTGAACACGAGCATCTAAACATTGCAATGAATATCTCAATGCATCAAGATAGTGGTTCCACTTATCAATAGGCTCATTAATATATTCATTAGTTTGTTTATCGCGTGTCCAGGAATAATTCTCTAATTCTTCTTTAATATTCACGCAAGAGGGATGAATAATCAATTCGAACTGTTGAAGTTTCTAAATGCCCTGTAAAACAGAGCCTTTACCCTTCACGCTCGGTTTAGCATTGCGGATGCCGCATTGCCGCAACTCATCAATACTCTTTTGTTCGGCACTATCGCAAATAATTAACGATTTGGCGAAACCCAAAGTAGTAATAGCATCTGCGATTTGATTATTAAGATAACCTGTGCCACCCCACTCGCGGAACACATAAATACGGTTCTCTTGCGGCACCAAGAGAGAAGCGACAAATGCGGTAGGATCATTCGTATAACCAAAGTCGCATCCGCATAACAATTGTCCTTTCAACATCTCGGCATCAAAATCCATCACCTACCAGTTATTATACACTAATTTATCAAGAGAGCCAAACTCACCAAGAGCATAAATAGTATAATAAACTGGATTGGTATTTTTCATCCGCAATAGCGCATCAATATACTGCTGCGGCAAGAACCTATTATGCATATAATTGGTCTTGATAACCTTTACTTCGCTGCGGAAATCGGTTAAATCTGGATTTTCATCGAAAAACCACAAATAACACCAGTTTGCTTTTGATACTGGGTTAAATGATAAAATAATCTGTTGTCCAAGAGCCAAAGGATCTCTTACGCGCAAATCCACTTGCGTGAAGTCATCTGCGCTAAACTCTGTTGCTTCTTCAAGCCAAGCGTCAGTGATACCCACTATTGACTTTATCTTCTCGGTATCGTCCAAACCGGCACAAAGAAACTATGATCCATTTGGCAGTATAATAGAAAAATCTGTGCGGTTAATATCGCACAGATTTAAAATATGAAACTTATCTAATGTATCCAAGAGCAACTAGAATGTAGAAGCTTTTGTAGTGCGATTAACCTTGCGCAGAACGAGTATTTTGCGGCGTTCATTAAGCGCTTTAATCACTAGCTTTTGCGCCACAAATACACTCTTGCCCGAACCAGCACCGCCATAATATACTTCATATCTTGTTGAATAATCCAATAGATGAGGATAATACACATCATTGAATATATTCTTATGTATATTAATCTTCATCATTATCCTCAACAATAGACACTTCAATCACATCTTTTGCCTCAACCTTTTGAGTTTGTAAGCCAAGATTTTTTGATAATGTATTTAGTGCCTGGATTTTGATTTGCGCGGTGTAGTGCTCGTCTCCTTTTGGAGCAAATGCCATCTCTGCTAATTCAGCAGCAACTCTTTTACCATCTAACTACAAACTATCGTATATCTCTTGTCTGCGTTTATCAAGATATGCTTTAACATCAGGTTTTTTAATCATTTGATATGGATAAGATAGGTTAGTTGATTTAGTATCTACTCCATATACATCTTTATATGCTTGTGCTAAATTATAGCCATTAGAAAGATATGTATCTACCATTAGTTTCTGCTTCTCGTTAATAGCCATAACACTCACCTCACCTTCTATTGAACGAGATAATTTAACCATTATCTTATTACAACCATTATTTATTTAAATCTCTTATTTATTATACTTATATATTATGCGGGTCTCCACAACCGCAATTTGCTACCAAGAAGCGGTTGTGCAGCACCGTAATTTCCTAGCAAATTGCGGTTGTGTAGAACCGTCATTTGCTAGCAGGAAGCGGTTGTGGGGAACCGCTACGATTTTTCCATTTAGCAATTACAGTTGGTTTATCCCAATTATTCTTAATAACCTCTCTAATCCAATCAAAATTAACAACAATCCAAAGATAACCACCTGCGGCATCGGCTATTTGAGATATAAACCCCATCTGCTCCAAGGTTGTTCTTGCCGCACGCACGGTGCGCTCATTACAACCAACGCAATCATTTATATTACTTAATTGCCAGCCCACAAAATCTTCATCTTCACTCTTGGGCTTATTGCCCATTAGATAAATAAGAACCTGGCACTCGCTATAAGTTAAATTGTTAAAAGCATAAACAGTAATATCCTGCGGGATACTCCAAAATGACTTACCCGCCAACAGTTTATCGCCTTTATGTTTTAATATCGGCATCTCTCTTGGCATATGACTTATCTCCTTAATGACTTATTTCTTTAACCTATTGGATAATCTCGTAAAATCATCCATAAAATTACCGCTGACCTCGAATGTCCATACATCCCACTCTGGATGATGATAATTGGGTTCAACTTTAACGATACGATAACCCAATTTGCGCAACTCGATTGCCAACGGTTTAGTAAATATTTTCTTATATTTCATATGACTTACTCCTATTGAATTATAATAAACAACGACCGCGCAAAGGATGACAGGATGCGCGGCCGCTGAAAGAAGGAAGGAAATAAATAGCCTATGTATATGGCTTGCGTCGAGCCAGTAATAAGTTATCTCCACTGCTTATTACATATATATTATACAAAAAAATTTTTTCTTTGTCAATTTTTCTCTGGCGCAGTTTCTTCTTCCTGACTGTCTTCAAACTCCTACCATTCAATGGCCCCAAGTGGAGCTTGTTGGGCATCGGCGATATTAACCCCTTCATCAGGTTCAACAAAATCTTGCCATACAAATGGGCCCATAATAATACCTCCTACTCTTTATACTATAATTATATCATTATTTTTTAGAGTTATCAACTGGGTCTTGCTAAAACGAGCCCCAACGTTTAGGAGGTCTTCTGCCGTGCAACATTTCTAATGCGTGTTCAACACGAACTCCCATATCTTCACACGCTTCTTTCAGTGTTGCATATTCTTTTATAACATTACCATCGCGGTCAATTGTGCGCGCAGGTCTATATCGACTATAAAGATACTGACCTTTGCGCGAGTTATTGACATTCTCTTTTGCTGAAACCCACCGCAAGTTGGAAATATTATTATTGGTTGGGTCGCGGTCAATATGATCTATTTGCGGCAAGTTATCTGGATTATCAATCCAAGTGCGTGCAATCACTCGATGCCACAACTCACCAGTCTAGCCAATAGTGCCATCATCTTTGCGGTATCTATACATAAACATTAAATAACCACTATTGTGTAAATGCGGTTGAACCTCTTTTTGTGTGCGCATATTGCGAATATGCCCCAAATTAGATGCTTCATATTGAGTTTTCATATCGGCCTGACGCTTTAATATAATAGGTCTCCAAGTTTCTTCCATCTTTATTACTCCTTTAACTAAACTGCTGCGCTAATTTGATTAGGTATGCTTGTATTTTTAATCGTTCTTCGACTGTTAGTTCTTTTACTAACCCAGCCGCATACTTGCGCAAACGGCTGTATGAGATACCAGTCGCAGCAGCCAATGATGCTTTGTTAAGGTTGCGAATAATTTCTCTCATAGTTTTCAACCTTTCATTATTATCTAAAAAATTGGAAGGGTCGTTGGAACGATTTTGTCCTAAAAAATTAGGATAAAGCATCAATACGCGCACCCATTTCTTTTAAAACCTAACGAATATATTTTAATTCTTTGTCTTTTACGCGCTTCTCTTTAACAAAAGTGCGTGCAAAGTTTTCTTGGCGATTAGCCAATTCAACTTCATCTTTCTCTGCGGCAAACGGATAACGAATTATCTTAACTACTCTTAACTTTTGCTTGATGCGTTTAATACTATCGACAAGAGTAATAGTATCACCAAGATGGGTGTTAGGATTTAACTCACATAAACTAACTTTATAGCTTACTTGCGGCTGTGCAATACTGTCGAGATAATCCTGCGCCGCACCTTTCAACCTCTCGGCTACATCAATATCTTCATTGCGCCACACTTTTTCAATGCGCTTTTGAGTATAAGAGTAGTTTTCTAAATATGGTCTGTTGTTATTGATTTGTTTGATATCTAAACCGTCTTTGCCGTATGGATAAAGCACAGTTGCATATTCATATGTTGAAGACTGTTTAGATAACCGCCTTAATTTTAATTCATTGGAGTAATAAGATGTGCTTTCAAGAGAACCAATTTTATCATAAATATGAACCACTTTATTTTTAGTATCAAACCATAATTCTTGATTTGTCTCCTCTTGGACTGCGCGCAAACCCTCTAATGCAGTTAAATCATTTGTCTAAATCGTTAGCGCAGTGTGGTCATTACTATGATATTCAATGCTCCAACTTGGGATTTGTGATAAACAATATTGATATGCTTGTTCAGGATTAAGCATATACACATCAAAAATAGGATAAACAAATCCAGAAATCTCTTCTATATTAGCATTACAATAGACAGTAAAGAAGTTATTGTCATTCAAGACAAGTTCTTTAATTACATATTCATAGTCGGCAGTTTCAATATAATTTTCTTCACTTATATATTGCAAATAGCTTTCGTCGCAAGGAACCTGGAAGCAGAGATTTTTGATCCCTACTTCCACGGTTTCTGTGGTATATACTTCGCGCAAGCCATCGCTTAATAAAGTGAGAAAATTATGATTGCTATCATATACTTTTAACATTATATATACCTTGCATTATAAGCAACTTCAATTGCTAACTATGAGCCATTAGATACTACAACATTGTTAATGCCTGGCTCAATATGCGGGAACTGCCAACCGCTATATTTATCCCAAGCATCAACACCATTGACGGTGAAAGTTTTATTTTCACCGTCAATGATTGCAACACTATTGGCTTGAATATTTGTAATTACAATTGGACTTTCACTTAACCCAGTAATTGTAATATTTAATAAATTAACTCTCGGCACAATAGTAATTACACAAGGGGCTGGCGCGGTTCCAGCATTAGTAATGCTGAAACCGGTGCCGTCGTTGTCAAATACTATTGGATAATAATTATCTGCCAATTTTTATACCCCCTTAATTAATTACTAGATAGTAATTACCGTAATACCATTTCCAAACACGATTTTGTGTATCACGGTAATAATATTCACCGTCTTGTTCATACTCGCGAGTTTCGTCATAGCTGTCCCAATCAAACTCACTATCAAAATCTAATTTATCATCTGTTGGTTCATCATCTGGCTCTTCGCTTTCGGTTTCGTTAAAGTTCTGGTCGATACGGAACCAACCTTCCATACTATAAGCCCATTGTGGATCTCTGGTTGAATGGCCTTCCTTAAAGACGCGGTCGCCAGCCATAAATTCACCAAGCTTGTAGGCATCATCTTCAATTGGTAAATCATAATAATTCAAATAATCTTTTGCCAATACTAAAACATCTATATCTTCGGTAGTATTTAATTGTGTTTCATCCTCATTCCACCATTGTTCGCCGTCGAATAAATAATTAGTGCCATCAACAGCGAGTTTAAAATATGTGGTAATTGGATTAATTGAATTGGCAGTAGTCCAACTTTTATATTGACTTACTGTCGCAGAGGCAGTGGGTGGCGCCAAATATTTGTGGTATGAAGATGTCGGACCATGGGTATCTTTCATAATTACAATTGTATTCTTTTCTCTTGTAGGATATAATCCAGACACCTATGATAATCTTGTTTGATTGTTCTATGCTTCATCTTCTGTTAGCGAATATCTAACCCAACCATCGCCCATATCATACCACTCACCAGACAAGTGGCTAGTTTGCTCTGGTTTTACAAGACGCCATATTGGGACATAAAGGTTTTTTGCAAGTGTGTGTTTTTCTTTTGCTAATTCATCTGGATATTGATAAGCCGTTAATGCTTTTTGTGCTTGATAAATCCTGTTTGGATTATTCGAATAGTAGCGGTATTGTAATGACCAACCAACAAATGGGTCGTAAATAAAATCAGCAGGATTTTCGCCCACCTTGGTGCGGACATCATATTCAAATACATCTGCTTCATCTTTATAAAGCAATTGACCGCTTAATAAATCAAATAAACCAGCATGTTCAAATTGCATTTCTTCGCCATCCCAGTTATACCACATACCCTTTGGCACAGGAATAAAATAATTCTAAATTACATTATTAATATATGTGCGAATACCGTGGCATAAACCTGCGCCAATATTTGGCCGCACACCATGAGTTCGTGGTGCGGTATTATTTGCCTCTTGATAGAAGGAACTATGCGTTGGATAAATGCGGAACATACCATTGGGACTTTCATTATATACATCGCTACCAGACCCGGCAACAGTGCGATGTAAAGCATACATTGGTTCAAACTCATTATGATATGGAATTGTTGCCATATACAGTGACGAATAAGGAGAATTTTCACTAAAATAGAAGCGTCTGCGTGCATTTTGTTCATAATTCATAAACCCTTGCAAATTGGCATTATATATTTTATCTACCAATGTGGTGCCAGAACTTGAATAATAATTAAAGTTAGGATGAGTGTCTATATACAATTCAATTAAATCTTCATAGAAACTAATTGAAGTGCCACCTTCACTAGTGCTTGGAGCTGGATTGTAAATATAATAATAACATCGTCTATTATTTGGGTTCATACCAGGCGCTGTTTCATAGTCTTGAAAATAATTATCGCCCTAGAACAAAATATTTAATATGGCATTTGCTCCTGGAACACTCCAATGATGAATTGCTGTCTTATCACGGTATTTACTACTTACAGTATTAATCATTGGGTCTTCGGTTTCAAACACATATTCAGTGTAAGCATCAGGGAAATTATTGCTTAAAGAACCACTACCTGCCAAATATTCATCCATATTTGCTGCACGACGCCAATATTTAAATTGATGTGGGTCCATAAATGGATAAACCACATATTGCGCGCCAACACGCACTAATTCATCAAAAGAGAAGAATAAGTGCTCTTCATCCCAAGGATGTGGGTTCCATAAATAAATACCATCATAAAAACCTGCTGGTTTATATAAGTTCTTATCAAAACCGAAATACTCCCAAGTTAATGAAATTGGAGCACCGCGGTATAATTCTGGTAATTGCAAATTACCCTAATCATCATAGCGCCAAGAGGTCTCAATGAAGTGGTCCCAGTCAGGGTTCCAATCACTGATTACACAGCTAAACGCGCTACGGCCCAATTCATTTTCTGTGGTTCGGTGATTTTTATAATATACACACACATAATGATATATCGTTTCAGGATATACAAAATCTAATTCGTGTATATCACTAAATGCCTCTTGCGTATAATTGCCGCTATATGTATAATTACATCTATCATGGAACTGTAATCTGCGGTTATTTGGATAAATACCAACATCAGCTAATGATGCAGCATTGCTCCAATCAACTTTATTTAAATCAATAACTGCAATATCAAGTGCATTATATAATTTACCAGCCTGATTAAAACTAATCTCTTCGGCCTTTACCCAACTCTCTTCGGCAGGGACATAAGCCCACAACCTATCAACAGTGAGTTTAGTAATTAAGATTTCTTCGCCAAATGGGATAGTTGCAGTTTCATCATCTGGCTCATCATAATCAGGATTTTGTCCTGGTCCAGCCACTGGTTGTGTGCCACTTAAATCAATCCAACCATGATAATACTCTTTTAAGCGGCCCCATCCATTGCGCTCCTCTTGGATAGTATAAATATCACTTGTCGCAATAGATGCCAAGTTCTTATACTTGCGCGCAGGTCCATAATGAATACCGGTATATGGATTGATTACGCGCACTTGATAAGGAATGAAGTAGTCTTGCGGCTCATCTTCATACATCGCACTATGATAGTGATTACGATATTTAATTGCGCCTTTTGGATTAAGGACCTTCGCAGGCAATTGACAAATCAAATAGTTGTTGCTATTTGGGTCAATATCAATTTGCGCCTGTGGATCATCATACGCGCCACCACGATAATATTCTAAATAGAGTAAATCTGGTCTTTCTGCTTTTGTATATTTATCATATACAACCACGGGGCTTGGCGCATCTATAAACCCAGCTACATCATTATCGCGCAAAATCCGTTCATCAAATACCAAGCGGCCTGCCTTAAAGTTTTCATCTTCATATAAACTAGTATTTATATTCAAATCTGCCAAACTTCGTGCATTTTCAATATCAGCCAATGAGAAGAATAAGTCTTGTGTGCCTAAACGGTAATCATCTTTGTAATATACAACTGATTTAGCATATGTGCGCAACTTATAATAAATATTAATTAAACCTTGATTATAGATATCAAGTAAAGTCCAATTATTGTGCCCATCATCTGGGTTATCAGTATCTAACATACCATCCAAATGATAGCTGTCTGGTTTATAATCATTATATTGTAATTCATCAGCAAGAGTAGAATTACCTGGATAGAACCAAGTAGGAACTGCCACATACTGGTTAGCAATAAAATGATTGTTTTCATCATAATAATTCTCGGTAATTTTACCCCAATAGCATGGGTCATCAGCGGTATGAAGTGGGATAACATCCTGCGGACGAATGGTAATGGTCTAATCAACCATACCACCGGTGCCTGCGGCACTGCTTAAATAATAGCGTTCTGTATAGGTGCCACCTTCATTACTGTTGCCGAAGAAGATTTCAGTGATTAAGTCAAACAAACCATCGGCTGGCATTGTATAGTCATAAATCTTCTCGCCCTCTTTGACAGGTATCATATCACGAACAAGACGGTCTTGGTCCCAAATCTTGATACTCCAAATAGCGCCCATATAATTCTGCGGATATACTGGGCAAGGCCAGTCGCTATACGCAACATTGCGGGTAGTAGTTGAAGTTGAGGTAATAGGATTACCAAAGTCATCTTGACCAATAACATTAACTGTTGTAATTGTTTGTCCTGTCCATTCACCACTAAATGGGTTCATCATTTGTTCGATGTCGCGAGAACTGAAACCTACAATACCAATACCACCAGTAATACTTGGATATGTTGTTGGATTAAATGGCATAATATTCATTTTGCCAGTGTCAGGATTACGAGTGCGGAACAAGGTTAATGAACCGACAGGCTTACAACGGCCTTCGAAGGTGTCAGTATCGCCACTCTCATCGAAATTGACATATGTTAAAAGGTTGCTATTGCCCCAGTCATACGCCGCAGCATAAGAATGATATGCATCAAGAGTGTAAGTAATTGGGTCAGCCAACCATTTATTAGTTAAGTGCCCTTCGCCACTGGTATCATTGGCTACTGCATAACGACTGACATAATCGCCATAAGCGACGCTGCGTTGATAACCATAAGTCTTATATGCAACAAATGTATTATAATTATCATCTTCACCTTCGGCGAATCCTTTACGATAAACACCATACATCCTTGCAACTTTTGGCTGGCCGTCATACATATCGCGCACAGTGCCGTTGTTGCTGTTTGTGCGATACCAAGTTTCTCCATCGATACTAATTGGGCCAATATCAGTATATGCGCCCCATTTCGCCTCTGGGATATGCCCTCTAATAGCAAAACAACCACGAGATGCCTTACTCTCTTCTGGAATATTTTTACTATTTTGATATCTTATATCACTATTGGCATAAAGAGTTTGTGTCGCAGCCTGGTGATGATTTAATGTCGGTGCGCCAAGTGCGCCATAATATCCAAAGGAATATGTATAATCAGGCGCTTGATAACCATATGGAGTGGTTGGCGCATTGAAACCATTACCTTGGAAATAGCCTTTAAGTTCTACTTTTAAGCGGCCAAGTTCTTTTGGTGTATAGCCCAAATCAATATATGGAATGGCACCACCATTGACCATATAATAGCCGCCGCCTTTACCATTACCAACCTGATATAACATATTAAATGGCGCTTCTTGTGATGTCCAATAAAGCACTTTATCAATATGAGCCTCATTAGTTGGGTCGTCTGGTTCGGCCATGGTCATATAAAGAATATCAATATGCCCATAGTCCATTAAAGTATCAAATGTGTATAGTGTTTCAGTATTTTGTAAAATACCACCATCACAATTGACAGGTTTGAATTTATTGATATAACTATTCGGCATCTAATCAACCAAATAGAATGGTCCATCAAACTCATCAACAGTAATAGACCAAGTGGTTGATGCAATTAAATTCGCTTCGTCAATATCATCTGTATAATAACGCACTTCAACATTCTCTGTTGTCGGCATATATACAATAATATATTCATCACGAAGATTTTCAGGAGTATTAAGTCTAAAATCATGTTCATACCATTCGTAAGGAGCACCATCAGCATAATATTCAATAGGCTTCATTGCATTATAATCAATGAAATATTCAATATATTCACCGTCTCTAAACTGACTTTCAGTTAAAGTAAGTGGAATTGTGCCGATAGTTTCATAAGTGCGCAAACCCCACACTTTCTTCATATAGCGAATGGTTGTTGTATAAGTTTCTTCGGTTTCAGTAATTGGTGTATATACAATGTTATAAGGAGCATTGTCCATCACGCGCTGTAAGGAAACTTTGGTGCCAGGGTATTGGAAATCTGTCTTATAACCTTCTGGACGGTATTTATTTAAACGGACAATATCACCAAAAGTAGGAACCTGATAGAAATCACGCTCTTCAATGCCGATAATGTCTGTCGCAATAAGATTTGCTGGGTCAATACTATCACGATAATAATGAACTTCAAATAAGTTTTGAAGTGCTTCATAATTAACAATGAAAATATAGCCGTTTAAATTATCAAAATTAATTGCAGCAATGTTAGACAAATTGGTAATAACACCTGCACGATAATAATTTGGTTGATAAGTATCAACGAACAAGAAATCGTAAAGATCAATTTCTTTATCAAAATCGTTGCCACGGAAGAAAATTTGGTTGCTCTGGAAAATAACGCCATCTTTGCAATAATTGACATAACAAGAGCCAATTTGATGTTCTGGGTTTAAATCTTCATAGCTATCATCGTCCATAATGTTAAAGCTATTCAAACCAGTAGCATCTTCAAAGAATGTTTGTGAAACTTTATCATACAAACAATTACTTGGCGCAATTTGATTACCAATTTTATCATAGTATTGGACTGGAATAAAATCACGAACCAAAGTGTTGCCATTCCAAATGCGGCAGCTCTTAATACCGATACCAGCGAGGCCATCAGCATACATACCATTATTATTATTCGCAAATAAATATAATGGATTGGGCATTTGCGCATGTTCAACTGGCAAAGAAGAACTATAAGTAAATGTTGCAGTTGAATAACCTTCACGCTGCGGCGCAGCAAAGATGCCAGATTTTTCACTCCAACCAACCGCGCGCTCTTCTGTTGAAATTAATGGATTTGATGTATTACCAGCTTTTGCTTCATAGGTATTAACACCAGATAACCCAGTGCCATACATGGTTTGATTATTATAGCGCATATAGAACTGGCCCAACGGGGAAGAACTGCCAAACAAATAACCATAACCAGCATTCACAGTATAAAGAGGAGTTAATTCATCCACGCGGTAGCAATCAATAGCAATAGTAAGTTGAGACATATCCATCGCGCTTACGCCAGTATTAATATAGGCGTGGTTCATTGTCCAAGTAGGATGCTCACTTTCATAGGCACCCAAGTCATTATGCTGCAAGAACAAAATGCGGTGAGGATAATCAATACCAGATGGGTCTTCTGGCTCTGTTTCAGTCATATACAAGATATCAATGCTGTTCAACTCGCGCAAAGCACTAAATTGAATAGGGCCATTATATTGGACTTGTCCATTCCCTGTATAGACTGATTTATAAAGATTAACATCAAGGCCCAAGTCATAAAGAGTGGTTTCAGTAGTAAAATCAATTACAGAATAACTAATATTACTGCTACCAACCCAGTTCAATTCGTTAATGTCATCAGTATAATAATAAACCGGAGTAGTATAAGTAGAAGCATTATAAACCACTTCATAATTTGATGCAATCCCGTCAAAATCAAGCAAAGTATTTTCGCTTGCGCCATTAAGATAACCAGCATCATAATATTCAGGACGATACTGATTTAAATTAATGATATCACGCAATCTTACGCCACCAACGGTATCAGCTTCATTTACAATAATAATTGAAGTATTTAAAGTTGAATAATTGCTGGCAAGCTGCACGCGGTATTTAACAATAACATTTTTGGTGCGGACTGTTTTAATTTCCTCATAAGTAATCATCAAAGGAGATGCTTGCGTTAATGCAGAAAGTGTAATCTCACCATCATAGCTATTGTTAATATCGAACTGATAACCTTCTGGGCAATGACGACGGATATCTATTAAGTCGCCCAATACTGGGTTATTAAGAAATTGAAGCGCATTAATTGTATATTGCTCTTCAATATAAGTTGTTTCATCAGTATAATATCTTACACCAATAGTGTAATCAATAGGCACATAATATACACGCAATACGCCCATATTGATTACATCGTCGTATGTTTCAATTAAATCTGCATTATATAAAGCGCCATCTTGATATTCAGCGGTGTGGTATTTATTTAAATCAATACCTACATCTTCAATATCAAAATTATCTTCATAAGTGTCTTTATAAGTCAAATGGATAGGAATTGTTGCTAATCTATACCAATTTGGATAGGTGCCAGCATAGTATTCAATATAAACAATATTATCTTTTCTGCGGTAATTAACTGTATAAGTGGTTTCCAAGCTATCATAGGTAATGAGTTCATTGTCTTGATGGTCTTGGATAGTGCCGGTTTGGTAATATAATGTATTTGGATTATAAATATCTACTTTAACAATATCGGCAAGGGTCATACCTTGAACAATCTTTGTCTCTTGAACATTACTAATACGAGTATCAATAATTTGATAGGTGCCATCATCTGTCTCATTGCGATAAATAACTGTAATATTCTTGCTTTGTTCATTTTCAACACGCTGATAGCGAATATGGATAGGGCTTGCCGCAAGCAATGTCTCAATAGTCAAATCACCATCATAATCAATAATGGCGCGGTAGCCATCTGGACGATAAGTTTGTGCATCAATGATTTGGCCGATACTGCGCGCTTTAATAAGCTGCGGATGAGTAAATACTACTTGCTTTTCTACTGTTGGAGAATAGCCAGTGCCATTATCTAACCAATAGGAAGCAGTAATAGTATATTTCATTGGAGCATAATTGATGATTAAAGTATTTAAACTTTTTAAGTTTTCATAAGTAAGCGCCATTCTACCAAGATTGCTTGGCGCACCAGACATATAATATTCTGGCTTATACTTATCTACATTAATACCAATAGAAGCCAATGTATCATTTTCGCCATTAAAAGCACCCGCACGAATTGGTATTACTTCGGTGCTTAACATTGTTGTTTGGTCTTGATAATACACAACAGTGAGCTTGAATACGCTGGTAGCTTTTTCATCTGTCGTATAAATCTGGCGCTCGCCCTTGGCATAATCGCTATCTAAATTATACGATACAATGAAATTACCATTCTTTAAGCGGTCGGTTTTAGCCTTACCGCGCATAGTTGTATCAAAACTATAACTCATATCATCAAATATTAACGTTGCCTTTTTTAGCATTTGTGTCAATTTGCTAATTTTTAAAAATGCGTCATCTTCATCTGCGCCAAGCACCAAAAAAGATAATTTAATATCTTTAAATCGATCCTGTTGCCGCACAAATGTAGGTTGAATATCTCCATCTAACCATTCTTGTGTTGTATCAATCTGGTTAGAACTAATTACTCTGTCATAAAGTTTTATCCCTAATGAGGAAATATCTACTCCATTAATTAGCATTAGATACTCATACCTCCTTCACGATTAATCGCCAAACCAATACGGTTTAGAGTTGTGTCTATATTTTCTTGCTCTTGTTTTACAGACGAATCCTCTTGTAAGTCTCTCATAGTATTAACCGCTATGGGAGCAGGACGCGAAGTAATCGAAGACATCTGTGAAAATACTTGGTTCATAACTGTATCATAAATCGCCATCACTCTATCTCCAATTCTGTAAAAGTTTTTTCTCGTTCTTCTATACTACCAAAAGTATAGTCTAACTTATCAACTATCTTAATTGGTTCCTTGTTGCCATTTAATGCCTACAACATTGCTAATTTATTAAGATTAGCGGTCATCTCTTGGCGTCGTAGATATCCAATATAAGCCAGTTCAATTTCATCGGGCTCCATCAACAATGCGATGTCAGGACTTATACCCAACTCGCCAACGGCTTTCGAATATAAGTCCATCACATCTGCATTGAGAAAGGAAAAAGATGGCAGCTATCCAGTTTCACGAGCTCGCGCATATAAATGTTTAAGTTCGTCGGCCTGGATTGGTTGAAGAGATATCAAGCCTGCGGCAAAGACATCTTCTTCTTTTATCTCTGAAAGAGACTATAAATAAATTATTTCGTTTAGCCCAATTTTGAACCGATAAGTTTTTCCATCAATTTTAATCGTTTGTAGAAACATCGGTTGTTAATTCTCCATCGCCCAATAGGCGCACATTATATTTATAGGAATTATTATAAACCGCATTAAGCGGGAAATCAGTAATCAATGCTTTGCCTAAATAACGGACCTTATCCAACTTAACCTCAACATCAATAGGCAAATTAGATAAGAAAGCGTCTTGCAATACACTAAATGCAGTATCATTCTTTACATACATACCATTGCAATCAATGCGCCAAGACTTAATTGAAGTTAAGTTTTTACTCCACTCGTCATCAATTTTATTGGTAATATCAATTACTTTTGCGGAACGAGATAAAGTTGCATTTAACTGGCCACCTAATGTTTGATTATTTAATCTAATCATTACATCAATACCCTTTTGAACATCAGCCACTAATCTCATCTCCCTTCGCTAATGTGAATGCATAAGACACAATACCATGTTTGCGCACAGGCCCCGTCTCTTTATCATCAATAATATGAATTGAACTTTGTTGTGCATACATTACTTCGGCGTTTGCGTCAATAAACTCTAATAAATGAGCGTTAATATTATCTACAATCTATAAGATTTCTTTCTCACCATGATAGGTGCTGAAAATATCAACAGTAATAGTTAAGATAGTTCCATTAGCATTGCGCAATGGAGCAAATGCTCCACCATTAATTCGCAAATTTAAATATGGGAACTCATCTCGCATTACCCAATTATCGCCAACATTATA
>Ga0326513_10001501_pt1 | contig 18237 bp, 16 predicted proteins | sample 2_2465_0518_D_FD_203654 | JGI IMG/M metagenome (GOLD analysis project Ga0326513, IMG submission 203654) | Bovine rumen microbial communities from UC Davis, California, United States - 2_2465_0518 | ecosystem: Host-associated > Mammals > Digestive system > Stomach > Rumen | place: USA... | reverse complement strand
GGGAAAGGAGGAAGCGGCAGTGAATGACAAATTCTGGGACTTAAATAAAACCAAACAGAACAGTATGATCAACGGAGCGCTGAAAGTGTTTTCGCGGGACGGATTCCGCCACGCAAGTACCGATGAGATCGTTGCGGAGGCAGGGATCAGCAAAGGTCTGCTCTTTCACTATTTTTACAGTAAATCCGGTATCTACGAGTTCCTTGCCGAATACAGCGCCAGATTCGCTCTTGTCGAACTTAACTCCGGGATTTCAAAGGCCGGGCCTCTTCCCTATTTTGAACTGCAGAGAAAGATCACTACGTCCGAATGCGCGGTCATGCGCAGGTACCCTTATCTGTTCCTGTTTCTTGAGAGAGCGGGAAGCGGGAGCGCCTGCGAAAACCCTGAAGACATCCTCTCAGACACAGCACTGTACAATGAAAAGCGGTCAGAATTTCTTGCAGGATCGGTTCTGCCGGATTCCCTTTCAGCTGAAGATGCTGCAAAGATCAGCAGACTTCTGGACCTGGCCAGAAAAGATACTGCCCTGGAGATTCTTGAAGACGGCTACTTTGATCCTGTTAGATTTGAAGCGGAGATCAATGATCTGATACAATTCTTCGAAAAGACATATGACTGAGTTTTACCGATGATGATAAAAAAGCGCATGGATGTCTGGATCCATGCGCTTTTATTAATTTGACTTGTAACTTACTTCGGCAGTTTGAATGAGCTCTTAAGACCTACGATCCTGTTAAATACAGGCGCGCCTTCCTTGGAGTCGTGGCAGTCCACGCAGAAATAGCCGTTTCTGACAAACTGGAACCTGTCGAAAGGCTTCACGTCTTTAAGGGCGGGCTCCGCATAAGCGCAGCACTCTACGAGGGAATTGGGATTGAGATTGAGGGAACCGTCCTCATTGTACACACCCTTTTCCTCATCTACGATATTCTCGTAAAGTCTTACCTTTACCGGCACCGCTTCCTTAGCGCTGACCCAGTGGATCGTGCCCTTGACCTTGCGGCCGGTAAATCCGCTTCCGCTCTTGGTCTCGGGATCATAAGTGCAGTGCACAGCAGTAACATTTCCGTTCTCATCGGTGTCATATCCGGTGCACTTTACGAAATAAGCATACATCAGACGGACTTCGTTTCCGGGATAGAGTCTCTTGTATTTGGGGATCGGAGCTGTGAGGAAATCCTCTCTCTCGATCCAGAGTTCCCGGCCGAAGGGAATCTGTCTTACACCAAGTTCGGGATTCTCGAGATTATTGTCCGCGTCAAGCATTTCTGTCTGATCCTCGGGATAATTGTCGATGATCAGCTTGAGCGGATCAAGAACCGCGAGCATTCTGCTGCAGCTCGGCTTGAGGTCTTCTCTGATGCAGTACTCAAGCATTGCGTAGTCCGAAGAGGACTGCGCCTTGGAAATACCGCTCAGTTCCACAAATTTCTTGATGGACGCGGGAGTAAAGCCTCTGCGGCGAAGGCCTGAGATGCTCACAAGTCTGGGATCATCCCATCCGTCTACGATACCCTCTTCCACAAGTTTCTTGATATATCTCTTGCCGGTGACCACGTTGGTCAGATACATCTTGGCAAATTCGATCTGTCTGGGAGGATGCACAAAACCGGCTTCCTTGACGACCCAGTCGTAGAGCGGCCTGTGATCTTCAAACTCAAGTGTGCACAGCGAATGTGTGATATTCTCAATCGCGTCCTCAATGGGGTGCGCATAGTCGTACATCGGATAGATGCACCACTTGTCGCCCGTATTGTGATGGGACATGTGAGCCACTCTGTAGAGGATCGGATCCCTCATGTTCATATTGGAACTTGTCATGTCGATCTTCGCGCGCAGAGTCTTCTCTCCGTCCGCGAATTCGCCGTTTTTCATCTTTGTGAAGAGATCGAGGTTCTCCTCGACACTCCTGTCCCTGTTGGGATCATTGATCCCAGGCTCGTCGAGTGTTCCGCGGTATTCCCTCATCTGCTCCGCAGTCAGGTCAGACACATAGGCCTTCCCTTTTTTGATAAGATCTACAGCGATCTCATACATCTGATCGAAGTAGTTGGAGGCAAAAAAGAGCCTGTCTTCGTAATCAGCTCCGAGCCACGCCACGTCCTCCTTGATGGACTCCACAAATTCGCTCTTTTCCTTTGTGGGATTAGTGTCGTCAAAACGAAGGTTAAATTTCCCGCCGTATTGCTGCGCCATGCCGTAGTTGAGAAGTATGCTCTTCGCATGCCCTATATGCAGATAGCCGTTCGGCTCGGGGGGAAAACGTGTGTGGACGGTGTCATAAACGCCCTCGGCGAGGTCCTTGTCAATTTCCTTTTCAATAAAATGGCGGCTGACTTTCTCCTCTGCGGAGACCGGCGCGTCATCTCTGTTCAGTTCTTCTTTACCCATTGCTGCTCCTGCTTCATGTTATTTGGATTTATATACTATCAGTCAAAATACAGATCAGGCGTCCTCCATGGAATAGTTGGGGGCTTCCTTCGTGATCTGGATATCGTGGGGATGGCTCTCCTTGAGGGAAGCGGCCGTGATCTTGACGAACTGGCCTTTCTCCTGAAGCTCTTTAATGTTATGAGAGCCTGTAAGACCCATACCGCTGCGGATACCGCCGCACATCTGGAAGATAACGTCCTCAACCTCGCCTTTATAGGCTACGCGGCCTTCGACGCCTTCGGGAACAAGCTTCTTGGCATTTTCCTGGAAGTATCTGTCCTTACTGCCATTCTCCATGGCTGCGATGGAACCCATGCCTCTGTATACCTTATATTTGCGTCCCTGATAGAGTTCAGTTGCTCCGGGGCTCTCTTCACAGCCTGCGAGCATGGAACCCATCATGCAGACATTGGCGCCTGCCGCAAGGGCCTTGGTCATATCGCCGGAGAACTTGATGCCGCCGTCCGCGATCACCGGGATACCGTAATCCTTAGCAACGGAATACGCGTTCATGACCGCTGTGATCTGAGGCACACCTATTCCGGTGACGACACGGGTCGTGCAGATGGATCCGGGACCGATACCTACCTTTACAGCATCCGCGCCGGCCTTGATGAGATCAAGGGCGCCTTCGGCTGTTGCGATGTTGCCGCCGATGACCGGAAGATCCGGAAACGCTTCCTTAACCATGCGCATGCAGCGAAGAACATTCTCGGAATGGCCGTGTGAGGAATCCAGTACGATGACGTCGACTTTGGCTTTTCTGAGCGCCGCTACTCTGTCGAGCACATTTGCGGTGATGCCTACGCCTGCGCCGCAGAGAAGACGTCCCTGAGCGTCCTTGGCGGCATTGGGATATTTAATATTCTTCTCAATATCCTTGATCGTGATAAGACCTACGAGATTGTAGTCGTCATCTACGATAGGAAGTTTCTCTTTCTTGGACTTAGCCAGGATCTTCTGCGCATCTTCGAGAGTGATCCCTTCCTTCGCGGTGACAAGTCCTTCAGAGGTCATTGCTTCGCGGATCTTCTTGGAATAGTCAGTCTCAAACTTCAGGTCTCTGTTTGTGATGATACCGACAAGCTTTCTTCCCTCTGTGATCGGAACACCGGAGATCCTGAATTTGCGCATCAGCTCTTCCGCGTCCTGCAGGGTGTGCTCGGGTGAAAGAGAAAAAGGATCTGAGATAACGCCGTTCTCGGAACGTTTTACCTTGTCAACTTCTTCCGCCTGCGCTTCGATGGACATATTCTTATGGATAATGCCGATTCCGCCCTGTCTTGCCATAGCGATCGCCATCCTGTGCTCCGTGACAGTATCCATGCTGGCACTCATCATAGGGATATTAAGACGTATTGTCTTTGTGAGGTTTGTGCTGAGGTCAACCTCATTGGGAATAACTGTTGAATAACCGGGTACAAGAAGTACATCATCAAAAGTAATACCTTCACCGATCAGTTTCGCCATTTTCTCCTCCTGTTTAATCACTCATATCTACGTTATCTGTTGTCAGTTTGTAAAAACCTTCCTGGGAAAATAAGTGCGGAGTATGGTAATAATCTGTTCTCCGTACTCTCCTACAAAATCGAGGATCAGCTTGCTGCCGCCTTCCATCACGACCTCATATCGGAACGGCTTGTTGTCTTCTTCTCCCGAACTGTAATCAAAAACCGTAAGATTTTTGTTCCTGTACTCGTCGAGATGATAGGATCCGGACGGCGCCATTACTTCCATCCTGGTGAGATCATAGACGGCAAGATCTTTCCTGCGCTCTTTCTGCTGGATCTTCGCGACACGGATCTCCTTGTCCACGTACACATATTCATAATCCACCGTGATCTCCAGCCAGAATAAATATGCGGCGACCATGCAGCCTGCTGCCGGAAGGAGCAGTGCGAAGTGTATGAGAAAAGCAGATAAACAAAAACACACTGCAACGACGATCGCACCATAGTGGAGCGCCTTCATCAGTGTGTTCGTCTTCCTGTTGACCACAACTTCCAAGCAGCCTGTTTCCATACCCTGTACCTCATTCCCGTCTTTCAGATTATTTCTAACCATATTATATCAGAACATTTGATAATGCAAGGTGTAAAAAACGACGATTAACTGCCCTGCCATGGAAAAATAAACCCCGGGGCACAGCGTTCCGGCTGTTCCCCGGGGCAGACCTGACAGGATCAGATCCTTACCTTTACAAAAATATCGTAGATCGCGCGAACAGCAATCTCAAAATCAGCGTTGTCAACGCCGATGATAATGTTGAGCTCACTGGAGCCCTGATCGATCATGCGCACATTGACCTGGGCATGGGCGAGGGCGGAAAAGATCCGGCCCGCGGTACCGCGCATGGACTTCATTCCTCTTCCTACGACAGCAATGAGAGCGAGATCGGACTCGATCTCAACAGAATCCGGCTGCGCGTATCTGTGAATGGCCGATACGACTCTCTGTTCCTTGTGCATGAACTCATCTTCATGGACAACAATGGTCATTGTATCGATACCGGAAGGCATATGCTCGAAGGAAATGCCGTTATCTTCAAATGCCTGCAGTACCTTGCGGCCAAACCCTACTTCAGAGTTCATCAGCGCTTTGGAAACAGTTACCGCGCAGAAGCCCTTTTTGCCGGCAATACCGGTGATGACATAGCCGGATTTCTGACAGGTGCTCTCTACGATCCAGGTGCCGTCGGCTTCCGGACAGTTCGTATTGCGGATATTGATCGGGATTCCCTCGTGTCTTACCGGGAAGATCGCGTCTTCGTGGAGAACGGAAGCGCCCATATAGGAGAGCTCTCTGAGTTCTCTGTATGTGATAGTTTCAATGCCCACGGGGTTATTGATGATCCTGGGATCTGCCACCATAAAGCCCGACACATCTGTCCAGTTCTCGTAGACATCAGCCTTACAGGCTCTTGCTACGATAGATCCCGTGATATCGCTTCCGCCTCTGGAAAAGGTCTTGACATGTCCGTCAAATCCTCTGCCGTAAAATCCGGGAATGACCGCCCGGGGCGTCTCGGAAAGTACCTTTGAGAGAACCTGATTGGTCTTCTCCGCATCAAGATTTCCCTGCTCGTCGAAAAAGATCACGTCCTTGGCATCGATAAATGTATAGTCCAGATAGCGGGCCATGATGCGGCCATTGAGATACTCGCCTCTTGAAGCGGCATAATTGCTGTTCGGGCTCTGGGTCATCTTTCTCTCGATCTGCGCAAACTCTCCCTCCAGACTAAAGCCCGTAAGGCCAAGGCCGTCGATGATCTCCTGGTAGCGGGACTTTATCTCATCGAGCTCTTCTCCGAAATCTTCGTCCTTATAGGCTTTGTTATACATCCTGTAAAGAAGATCTGTTACTTTGTCGTCGCCGCTGAACCTTTTGCCGGGTGCTGACGGTATGACGTAAACCCTCGACGGATCACTGGTAATGATCGCCCCTACCTTTTTGAACTGTTCTGAATCCGCCAGCGAGCTTCCGCCGAATTTTACTACTTTTTTCATAGAATGATCACCCGCGCTGTCTGCGGGCCTTGTCCTCCTGTTTCAATAGAATCCTGTATAGTGACGGAGATTGACCGCCTACTAAGTAATAACAGAATTTATTCAATCCTGCAAGAGACGAATGCACTGTTTGACTGTACTTAAGGATCTGACCGCCTCTTCGTACTCTCTCTCCGTCATTTCGGCAGTGACAAAAGCTCTCTCATCAGCCGGAGCGCCCTCGTAATGCACCATGAAATCCGCATGCAGGATATCTTCGGCTGTGTGCTCTTCCTCTTTGCCCACTCTGACAAAATAGCGATAGGACTCTTCTCTGGGGTCCGCTATGGAGAGGACCTCGCCGCTCCAGTTGCAGCCGATATTCCTTCCGATATTCCTGGCACATTCCATCACGTCGGAAACAACCGCGCTTGCAGTGGGGAACTTTCCGGCCCCTCTGCCGTAGAACATCAGGTCATCCACCATATTTCCGTGAACAAAGACTCCGTTGAAAACATCCTGGACACTGTGAAGTGGATGATCCTCTCTCACAAGGAAAGGTGCCGTGCGGACACTTAATTTGCCGTCGTCCAGCTTTCTGCTGACGCCTAGGAGCTTGATAGCCCTGTTCATACTGCGGGCATAACCGAAATCTACTGTGGTCACGCGGGAAATACCTTCACAGGGGATATCCTCATAGCGTACAGTCTTACCGCTGATCAGAGAAGAAAGGATGGCGATCTTGCGGCACGCATCGTGGCCTTCCACATCCGCAGCGGGATTTCTCTCCGCATAGCCTTTCTCCTGCGCTTCTCTGAGTGCGTTTTCAAAGGATAATCCGGATTTTTCCATCCGGGTAAGGATATAATTAGTGGTACCGTTCAGTATGCCGAATACAGCTGTGATGTCTTCCTGGGTCAGACATGCGTTGATGGGACGGATCAGCGGGATCCCGCCTCCGACACTGGCTTCAAAAAGATAACTGCAGTTATGCTCTTTCGCGATCTCCAGAAGTTCCGGTCCGTGTGCGGCTACCAGTTCCTTATTGGAAGTGCAGACACTGATCCCGCGCTCTAGCGCTTTTTTGGTAAATGTGTAAGCGGGCTCTCTGCCTCCCATTGTCTCGCAGATCACCGAGATCTCCCCGTCATCAAGAATATCCTGATAGTCGTGGGTCACTCTGTCGTTGTAGGGACTGCCGGGAAAATCGCGAAGGTCGAGAATGTACTTAACATAGATTCCCTGGGGAACAGTCTTTCTGATCACATCCTGGTTCCGGTCAATAACTTCAACAACTCCGCCGCCGACTGTGCCGAACCCTAGAACTGCCATCTGTATCATAACTATAATCTCCTTTTTTCCGCTGAGTATTTTCAGTGAATATTATCTCTTCCCATGATCCTGATCTTCCTGACGCCGCCGAGAGCCTCGATCTTCCGGATCATTCCCCCTATGTCCTCAGTGTTCTCCCTGATCTGCAGGCTTATGCTAAGATCTGCGACCCCGCTGATCGGTATACTCTGATGGATCGTCAATATATTGGCGTTGCAGCCCGATATGATCCCTAAAAGACTGGCAAGGATCCCTGTCTCGTCGTTGATCTCACAGGAAAGAGTGACGTTCATCCCGGACATACTGTCATGGAATTCTTCGATATCATCCTTGAATTTATAATAGGAACTCCTGCTGATCCCGGCCAGCTCTGCGGCTTCGTTCACCGTTCTGGCTTTTCCGGACGCCAGCAGTTCATTGGCTTTGGCGACGCCCCGAAGCACCTCGGGAACTGCCCTCGCGCGCACAATATAGAATTCTGTCTTTTCGCTCAAAACCGTCTCCTTTACAAACGACCTCAATGACGAAACCTATACTATCACGGTTTATTCTCTATTGCAAGGACATTTGTTTTTCTGGTGCGGACATTTGCGCGCACCAGCAGGATGAGAAACAGTATTGCCGCCGCAGCCGAAATGATCGAGCAGACTCCAAGGCCGGCAGGGAAATAAGTAAATTCAATGGAATGCTTTCCTGCGGGAACAGGGACAGCCATTAATCCGCCGTCCACTATTTCGATCGGAACTGCTTCGCCGTCCACAACGGCGGTAAAGCCCTGGTCATAGGGGACTGAGAAGAACACCAGATTGTCTTTGGGAAGATCCGCTTCCGCTGTGAAACCGCTGAGGGTGAAGCTGAACTCTTTGCAGGCTGATTCGGCTCTTTCCCTGCAGTGCCTGGCAAAGTCCTGATCACTCATGACCTGCTCGTCCACATGCTGGTCTTCCTGCATATATTTGCCGTATTTTGCTACCTGCTCTTCCGTGAGAATGATGTCCTTGACAAGAAGTCTGTCTGTCATCTCGCCCTTCTTCATCGAGCTGTATTCATCGTCCCGTATGTAACTGTTGAACGTGAACCCCATGGGGATATAGTTGGAATTTTCATAGATTTTATAGCCGCTGCTCTCCGTATAATCGTCGTATCCCGCAAGGCCGCCCTTGTCTTCGAGCGTTTTAGAAGGCTTAACAAGTGTATTTTCAATATAATAGCGGACAGACAGAAGCGCTCTGGCGCCGACTCTCTCGACGGGGAGTGTCGATTCCACTGTCCGGATCATTCCTATCTTTCTGTAGAAAGAAAAAATAGAAGGATTGACGGTGCTCTCGAAGCAATGGATCGTCGGATATCCCCAGACCATCTCATAGTTGGTCGAGGTCCCGTCCGTCTCCACTCTCATGAATTCAGATGTATCCCCCAGTTCAGGCCGCTCATCCAGCATCTGCTTTTTCCACTTTACTCCTCCTGACTTAGCGATCAGGGAGTTTCCGTTATACAAAACGGCAATGTTGGTCAAAAGACAGCAAAATATCGTGGCTGTTAAAAACAGAGGCTTTCTGTATTTTGACATGTCTTTGACGTACGGCATCAGAATGAGGAGCGCTGCAAGAATAAGGAGCTGCACTGCGGTTGCCGCGATCTCAATGATGAGCAGGTCGTTATTGCTGCTGACCGAGAACCACTTCACTTTCCCGTTATCGATCACGGGAACCAATGCACTCAGCATGATCAGAACAGTGATAACAATGGTTATGCGGGCGGCATGGGCAAGACTCTTCTTATCCTCGGATTCCAGTGCCCTGGCTGTCATTGCCGCCATGATGAGGATCGGCATATAGAACCATCTCGCGTAATACTCCGAGTTGAACGCGCTGAAGGCCGAATTAAAGACCGGTATGAAAGCGATGATGCCGCAGATCATGATCATGCGTTTCTTCCAGGATCTGTCAAACAATCTCATGTACGCGATCACGCCTGCCATGGAGAAACAGGGCAGATAAGCGGCCAGAGAACTGTTCTTGACCTGTTCTCCCGAGAAAAGAGTCGGTTTAGCGATGATATCCGGTACCATAAACAGGGATTTGATGATCGCCAGCGGGGTTTTGCCCTCTTCAAAGGCAAAGAGCCCATAACCGTTAATGTAATCATTGAGCCGGCTGTTCCCGGACAGCCCGTAGACTGACTGCACGAGGAAAAACGCGGACATCATAAGTCCCAGAATTCCGCTCAGAAGAACACGGATGACATCGCCCGCTATCCTGGCCGGTTCCCTTGAAGGACAGTATCTGACGATATAATAGATCAGGATAAAGACCGCCTGTCCGAAGAAGAAATAATAGTTGATGACAGACATCAGAGCTGTCATCAGGGTAAAACCGGCTGTTTTATTCTTCTGCACGGCATCGTCAAATGTAAGAAGATAGAGCGGAAAGAAAGCCGTCGCGTCGTGGAAGTGCTGGAACACGATGTTGCACGCCTGAAAACCGGAGAAAGTATATAAGAGACTTCCGATCACAGCCCAGAAATCCGAGCGCACCTGTCTTCTGATGTAAGCATAGGAGGTCACCATCGCGGTTCCATAACGCAGGGACATGACAACCGGAAGGATATAAGGGATCACTTTCTCGCTAAATGGGATCGTCAGCCAGAAAAAAGGACTGCCCCAGAGATAAAAGGACATACTCCCGCCCATGCTGCTTCCAAGATCTATATAAGGATTCCAGAAAAAGCGGCCGCTTCGCACGGCTCTGTGTGCCAGTATATAGAAAGGAACCTGCTGGACATTATAGTCACCGTAATAAAAGAAGATTCCTCCGTGATATATCAAAAATGGAAGGACCGCTGCCATATACAGCAGCGCTCCTCCCGCGAACAGCAATATATACTGAAATATACTCGAACGTTTCGTAGTCAAAATAGTGTCCTCTTACTCGCCGGCTTCCTCTGATGCCTTCTCTGCCTCGATAAAGTCCTTCATGCTGGGCATTCTTGCAAAAACTAAAGCATACCCGTCGTCTCCGTAATTAAGAGAACGGTTGACACGGCTGATCGTCGCAGTAGACGCACCGGTCTTCTCTGCGATCTTGAGATATGTGTCATGTTTGCGCAGCATCGTTGCTACCTCAAACCTCTGAGATAGGGAGAGAAGCTCATTGACAGTACAAAGGTCCTCAAAGAAACTGTAGCATTCTTCCTTGCTCTCCAGTGTCAAAATAGCTTCAAAAAGGCTGTCGACAGCCTCAGTTCTGATCTTTTTGTTCATACCCCGCTACTCCTTGCTCTCAAGTAATACTAACCTGCAGATAATATTTTAGCATTGTAAAGTTTTAAAGTAAAGAGTTTAGGCGAGTAAATGGTAGTTAGTATCATTGTTCATCGATATTACAATTATTGGTTTTGTACCTTTACTTTTGAGTATACCTGTGCTATTTTGATAATGTTGCACAAATTGTTTTATTTTTCACAAACATTTGCGCTGAATCATTCATTACATAATTCGGAGGTAACAGCATGAGTAAGGGTGTAGTCAGAAGATTCAATAACCAGCGCGGTTTTGGATTCATCAGTGATTCGGAAGGAAACGATGTATTCGTACATTATACAGGTATCAACGGCGAAGGTTTCAAGTCTCTTGAAGAAGGTCAGGAAGTGGAATTCGACATCGTCCAGGGCGAGAAAGGCCCTCAGGCTGTAAATGTGACCAAACTCTGATCATAATCTTAAAACCGGTCCGGCGGAGAGTTTTCTCCGCCGGACCGGTTTTTTATATCGTTTCTGAATTATGAACTGTTCAGATCTCTTTCGCTGTTTTCACCAGGTCTTCAAGAGAAAGATCTCCTCCAAACAGTGACAGAGCGCTTCCGACAGTGACATCCATCCTGCCGCCTGAAAGTTCTCCTATCAGTTTAAGGTCGTCAAAAGAGTGAACACCGCCCGCATATGTGACCGGAAATCCGGATTTCTGCTGCCATTCTCCCAGTACGGTGACAAGGTTCTCTTCTATCCCGGAACGTTTTCCCTCTACGTCCGCTGCATGGATCAGAAATTCATCGCAGTGCGCTGAGAGCCTGTCCAGAGTATCAGCACTGATCTCCAGGTTCGTAAACTTCTGCCATCGGTCAGTGACAACCATATACTTTCCGTCGCTTCTCCTGCGGCAGCTCAGGTCCAGCACCATTCTCTCCCGCCCCACTGCGCGGATCATTTCTTCGAGCGCACTCTCGCTGAGCTTTCCGTCTCTGAAGACATAAGAGGTGACGATCAAATGAGATGCTCCGGCGCCCAGAAAAGCACCTGCGCTCTCCGGTGTAATGCCTCCGCCGATCTGCATACCGCCCGGAAAAGCGGCTAAAGCGCCCATTGCCTGGATTTTATCCTCCGCATAAGCCTTTTCCCTGACAGAATTGAGAAGGATTATATGTCCTCCCCGCAGATCCATATCTCTGTAGACAGAGGCGTAATAAGCGGCATCTTTATCCGCCACGAAGTTTTCTCTGGCGGACCCCGGGATCCGGTCTTCCTGATCCTTAAGTGTGCCTCCCACGATCTGTTTGACTCGTCCGTTATGTATGTCTATGCAAGGTCTGATACGCATATCCCGGTCTCCCGTAAATCTCCCTTCAAATAAGGGACCGCCGAAGCGGTCCCTTTGTGATCCGTGTTATCAGCTGAGCACATCGCTCATGGTGTAGAAGCCTGCTTCCCTGCCTGCCAGGAATTTGGCAGCCTCAACGGCTCCCTTTCCGAATACGGCACGGCTGTAAGCCCTGTGGGAAAGGGTGATCACCTCGTCCTGTCCGGCAAAGATCACGTCGTGGTCTCCCACTATGGATCCGCCGCGGACTGCGGAGATACCGATCTCCTTGACAGGTCTCTTCATCCTTCTGCCGGTGCGGTCATAGACATACTCATACTCATTTCCCAAAGCTGCATTGGCAGCGTCGGCAAGAGCCAGGGCTGTGCCGCTGGGAGCATCGATCTTCTGATTATGATGCTTCTCTACGATCTCAATGTCGAATCCCGCGGCTGCAAGCTTCGGAGCTGCCTGTGCGATCAGAGCTTCGATCAGATTTACGCCTACTGACATATTTGCCGATTTTAGAACTGCTATCTCGTTTGCAGTGCTGTGAAGCGCTTTGGTCTGCTCTTCGGAAAGTCCCGTGGTGCAGACGACTACAGGGAGCTTCTTTTCCGAGCAGTAAGCGAGAAGTCCGTCTACAGCGGAAGCTGTTGAGAAGTCAATGACTACATCTGCTTCCGGGCATTCCTCAAGCTTTCTGTAAACCGGGAATCCGGCATATGCTTCACCGAAAGCGTCAACGCCTGCCACTACCTGCGTTTTTTCATCCTTCTCACAGATATCTGTGATAATATGTCCCATTCTGCCACAGCAGCCGTGAATGATGATCCTGATCATTTCTGCCTCCCCCTGCTTAGATAAGTCCGAAATTATGCATTGCATTCCTGAGTCTCTCTGTATTTGCGGGTGTCATTTCCGTAAGAGGCATACGAAGAGGTCCTGCATTCTGGCCCATAAGATTGACAGCCTTCTTGACGGGGATCGGATTGACCTCGCAGAACAGCGCCTCGAAAAGCTCATGGGTATCCATCTGAAGTCTGGCCGCGCCCTTTACGTCTCCGTCAAAGAACTTATAGCACAGATCATGCATTGCCTTGGGAGCTACATTAGCCACTACCGAGATCACGCCGATCCCTCCCATAGAGAGAAGCGGAACGACCTGGTCGTCATTGCCTGAATAGAGGTCGATATTTCCGTCACAGAGAGTCATGAGCTTGACGATCTGGCTGATGTCGCCGCTGGCTTCCTTGATACCCACGATGTTGGGGACATCCTTTACAAGCCTTGCAACTGTCTGGGGCAGAACATTTCCGCCTGTGCGGCTGGGCACATTGTAGAGGATCACGGGAGTTCCGGGGACTTCGTCCGCGACCATCTTAAAGTGCTTGTAAACGCCGTCCTGCGTGCCCTTGTTGTAGTAAGGGGAAATAAGAAGCAGGCCGTCTGCGCCGTAAGATGCCACTTCCTTTGAGAGCTGCATTGCGGTCAGGGTTCTGTTGGAGCCTGTACCCGCGATCACGGGGACTCTTCCCTTTGTGTGTTCAATACAGAATTTGCACACGTCCAGATGCTCCTGCTCGGACATCGTGGCTGCTTCTCCGGTGGAGCCGCAGACAACGATGGCATCCGTCCCGTTGTCGATCTGATAATCAATGATGTCGGCAAAAGCCTCATAGTTGACGGACTCATCCGTCTCCTTAAAGGGCGTCACAATTGCTACTGCAGAACCTTTAAAAACTGCCATTTTCCCATCCTTCCCACTGGCGCCTCAAAGCGCGCAGTCAATCAGAAATTTCTGAACTGCATGTTTCCGATCTCAGAGATCTTGTCAGCAAACTTGCAGACCTCAACATTCATCTCGCTTCCTGTAATAATAATATCCGTATCCGCGCGGGATTCGACCAGTTCCCTCAGATCATCAACAGAAATTATATTCTTGTTGACGACTTCGAGCACTTCGTCGAGGATCAGAAGATTGCATTCACCAGTAGTGAGCACTTTTCTGGCGAAATTGAGGCCGTTTTTGATATTAACGGCAGCTTCCTCCTTCTCCTCCTGTGTACGGTCCATGTAATCGATATCCGATTTCTCGAATCGGAAGAGCTTGATCTCCGGCTCAAGCCTCTTGGTGAAGGGACTGTCTGTGATTCCCTTTCCCTTGAGGAACTGAATGATGACGATACTGTCGCCTTCCGATGCCCTTTTCATGGCAATTCCGAGCGCAGCCGCCGACTTTCCGTATCCATCCCCCATAAAGATCATTACTTTTCCAGAAGCCATAACGAAACCCCACACTTTTCTATACACTAAAACAATAATATCCCTTTCAACATAGCACTTTTTACAGGTTCTGTAAATCGTGAATAGTGCATGGCATAAAGCTTACATTCTCTCCGGGGCTGAGAAGCCGAGAACATCGATGCAGGCGCTGAGGATATCCAGTGTAAGTTTGAGCAGTGCGATCCAGCTCTCCTTCTTCTCCTGATCCTGTTCCGACAGAATCTTCGTCGAGTGATAGAAACTGTTGAAATCATTGGAGAGCTGATAAATATAGGCGCATACGCGGTGAGGAGCGATCTCCGTATACGCATTGTCCATCATGGCGCCGAACCCTGCCAGATCTGTCATCAGGTCTTTTTCCGCCTTGCTCTGTGCCAGGCCGATCCTGAGCTCAGAGAGATCTCTTCCGCCCGATGCGGCATACTTGCCGAGGATGGATTTGATCCTGACGATGGTATAAAGGATGTAAGGACCTGTGTCCCCTTCGAAAGAAGTAAATCTCTCGATATCGAAAATATAATCCTTCGAGGCCTGATTGGACAGATCGCCGTATTTGAGGGCCGCGAGAGCGACCTGCTTAGCGGTCTTCTCTGCTTCCTCAGGTCCGATCTCCGGGTTTGACGCTATTTTGCCTCTCATCTCTGTGTTGATATCACTGATCAGGTCGGAGAGCTTCATGACGCCGCCATCTCTTGTCTTGAAAGGCTTGCCGTCCCTGCCGTTCATCGTGCCGAAACCGATGTGTCGCAGCTGAGTGTTCTCATCTACAAGGCCGCACTTTCTCGCTGTGCGGAAAACCTGCTGGAAGTGAAGTTCCTGACGCTTATCCGTGATATAGATGATCTGGTCGGGGTGATAAAGTCTCTCCCTCTCGCTGATGGTAGCAAGGTCTGTGGTCGTATAGAGCGCCGCTCCGTCAGATTTGAGGATGATGCAGGGCGGGATCTCCTTGGTGTCACTTTCCTCTGAAACATCTACTACAAGTGCGCCGTTTGACTCGTAAGCCAGCCCTTTATCCTTCATATCGGCGACCATGCCGGGAATCGCGTCGTGTACAGTGGACTCGCCCCACCAGAGATCGAAATCGACGTCAAGGTTGGCATAGTTCTTCTTCATGTCTGCCACAGAGACTTCGATGATCTTGTTCCACAGAGCTCTCAGGCCGCGGTCGCCCTCCTGAAGCCGGTGCGTGTTGGCCATCGCTTCAGCGTAGTACTCCGGATCTTCCTTGGACTTTTTGCTGGCTGTGGGATAGATCTCTTCCAGTTCAGACACTGTAAAAGGAGCCTCCTCGGGATACTCTCCTTCATAGGAGGGGTCAAAATAGCACAGATCAGGCTGCCTTTTGGAGACCTCCGTGATCACAAGACCCATCTGAAGGCCCCAGTCTCCGAGATGGATATCTCCTATGACCTTCTCTCCGTGATATCTGGCGATTCTCTTGACAGCCTCTCCGATCACGGCACTTCTAAGGTGTCCCACGTGAAGAGGCTTGGCAACATTGGGTCCGCCGTAGTCGAGAATGATGGAGGCGGGCTTTTCGGGCGTCTCAAGGCCGAATTTCTCAGCGCCGCTCATCTCGTTGAGGTAAGAGGTGAGGAACTCTTCCCGGATCTTCAGGTTAAGAAAACCCGGCTTTACAGCTTCCGCCGATGAGAACACTCTCGAGTCCTGAAGTCTCGCTGCCACATCGTTCGCGATCATGAGCGGTGCCTTATGGTATCTTTTGGCACCCGCCATAGCGCCGTTGCATTGATATTCACACAGGTCGGGGCGGTTTGAGACAGTTACCTTTCCGAGTTCGCTGTCATATCCGGCCGCATCGAAAGCACCCGCCATCTCGGCGGAGATCAGATTCAGAAATTTTTCCACTGTATTCTCCTTGTCTATGCTGTAATTAAATATTTGTTTCCTGCGCTTGTCTTTTCGAAAAGCCGCATCCGCAGTAATTCTGTCTGTAGAGATCAAACTGTGCGGACAGTTCAATGGATCTCTTAAACCCGTTCTTTTTCTTAAAATCGGAGGGCAGAAATGCTATGCCGTATTCCGCGCCGACTCTCTCTCCGATCTCATTGAGCCTTGCAGCGTTCTTGAGGGGGCTTATAGTCAGCGTCGTTGTAAAGCAGTCATACCCGCCTTCCCGAGCAGCTTCCGCAGTCTTTCTCAGTCTCATCTCGAAGCAGATCCCACACCGGTCGCCGCCTTCCGGGCAGTTCTCATATCCCTTTACGGCCTTCAGATAGTTCTCCGGATCGTAAGGGCATTCGAGTATTTCAATCTTTTCCGCTTTCGGGGTTGAGTTCATTCCCTCGAAATCCTGTGTCTCCACCTGACGGTTATAGGCCTCGATCAGCCGCTTTTCTTCTGAAAGCCTGTAATCGTATTCTTCCTTTGAAGTGATGTTTGGATTGTAATAAAAGACCGTGATCCTGAAATGTTCCCTGAGATATTCCATCACGTAACTTGAACAGGGCGCGCAGCAGCTGTGCAGAAGGAGCCTGGGCTTAATGCCGCTCTCGTCAAGTCTCTGTATTTCCTTTTCCAAAATCCTGCTGTAATTGGGATTCATCGGTATTCATCTCTCTTTTGACAAGTCCGCGGCAGTTCAAAACACGGAGTATGCGCGGCAGGATCCGCACATACTCCATATAGTTCAGCAATTATTTAAAATAGCGAACGCCGCTCTCGAACAGACGAAGATCCTGTTCTCCGTAAATATTGAGGTTGACGCCGTTACCCTTTCTCTCGCAGTGTGCCATCTTGCCCAGAATCCTTCCGTCGGGAGAAGTGATACCCTCGATCGCCGCGAAGGAACCGTTGATATTCCACTCCTCATCCATGGAAATGTTTCCGTCAGGATCACAATACTGAGTAGCCACCTGGCCGTTTGCAAAGAGTTTGTCGATCCACTCTTTGGGGGCTACGAACCTGCCCTCTCCGTGGGATGCGGGGTTCGTATATACGCCGCCGAGCTCCGCTCCGGAAAGCCAGGGGGATTTGTTGGTCACGACCTTGGTGTATGCCATCTTGGAAATATGGCGGCCGATCGTATTATAGGTCAGCGTGGGAGAATCTTCATTCTGTCCTGTGATCTCGCCGTTCGGAACAAGGCCGAGCTTTATAAGGGCCTGAAAGCCGTTGCAGATTCCGAGGATCAGTCCGTCTCTCTTGTTCAAAAGATCTCCTACCGCGTCCTCGATGACAGCGTTCCTGAATGCCGTTGCGAAGAACTTGGCGCTTCCGTCAGGCTCATCACCTGCTGAGAAGCCGCCCGGGAACATGATGATCTGGGCTTCGTCAATGGCCTTAGCATAAGCGTTTACGCTCTCCCTGATGTCCAGAGGACTGAGGTTTGTGAATACTCTTGTGATCGTCTTCGCGCCGGCCGCCTCAAAAGCTGCCGCGGTATCATACTCACAGTTCGTTCCGGGGAATACCGGAATGAAGACTGTGGGCTGTGCGATCTTATGACTGCAGACAGCGATGCTGCCCTTGTCATAGACAGGTGTTTCGATCGCGGAAGTATCACTGGATGCCTTAGTAGGGAATACCTTTTCCAAAGGCGCTTTCCACGTCTTAACAGCGTCTGCAATGGAAACTGACGCGCCGCGCCATGTAAAGGCAGTTTTCGAACCATCCTCTGTGACAGTGCCGATCACTGTATAATTGTCAGGCAGACGCTCCTCGAGGATCTGCTCACATCCGGGCTCCATCTCGAGGATCAGGTCGCCGATCCTGTTTCTGAACAAGTGCTTGAGGGGAACTTCATCAGCGAATTCGACGCCGAATCCGTTTCCGAAAGCCATCTTGGCGGCTGCGGGAGCTGCACCGTAGCAGTCCACGGCGTAAGCAGCTTTCACTTTGCCCTCTCTCATGAGTTCAGTAACTGTACTGTAGATCGAACAAACATCCGTGTATACAGGAATGTCGTACTCATCTCTCTCGATGTCGATATGAACAAGTTTGTCGCCGGCTTTCTTGAGCTCAGGAGTGATCACATCGCCGATCTTAGCCACATCGACGGCAAAAGATACCAGGGTCGGAGGCACATCAATATCATTGAATGTACCGGACATACTGTCCTTGCCGCCGATACTGCCGATCCCGAATCCGAGCTGTGCGTCA
>Ga0326513_10001500_pt1 | contig 18253 bp, 16 predicted proteins | sample 2_2465_0518_D_FD_203654 | JGI IMG/M metagenome (GOLD analysis project Ga0326513, IMG submission 203654) | Bovine rumen microbial communities from UC Davis, California, United States - 2_2465_0518 | ecosystem: Host-associated > Mammals > Digestive system > Stomach > Rumen | place: USA... | reverse complement strand
AGCTTTTGCTCCTTTTGCACTTAATGTTGTAGTTCCATTTTTTTTATCTAAGAAGGCTAAATATGAAAGATCTTTCCAGTTAGGAATATCATCTACATATGATTCATCAAGTTTTTGTAAACCATTTAAATACATTACAAAGTACATTACAAAATGTAATACAAATATATCATAGATTGTATAATAAATACTTACATTTCCATTGAGAAATGTTAAACCAAGATTATTAGTAAACATTTGGTTTAATTTGTCTCTCATTGTTCTAAGAGCTTCTTTGTCATAATCAGTAAGATTTGGATCAATCATTATTGACCTATCAAAAACTGAATCCATACTTTTTTGATTTAAAAATTCAGTATAGAATTTTGTCAAATAATCTGTTTCATTCATGCTTCTATTAACTGATGCTAATTGAGAATTTATATAAGTTAAATAATCTTGGAAGATATTATTTGATTCATCAATTACTTGTTCTTCCGAAGAACTTGTTTCATTATTTAATTCTATCATAATTATTTCTCCATTTTAAAAGATTTATGCATACTATTTTTAAACTTTTCTGGATTATTATGTTTAAAGATAGCTTTCATTCGTTTATCTTCTTTAGCTCTAAATGAAAATATCATTGGGTTATGAGGATCAGCTTTTTTAAATTCTTTTTTGGCTTCATTTTGCTTTGTTTTTTCTTTTAATTTTTCTTCTTTCATCATATCTTTCAACATTTTTATTTCTTTTAATTTTGCTGGTTGAGAATCTATTTGTTTAGCAAAATATGATTCTGGCTTAGTACTCATAATTCTAGAACACATTTCTTTATTCATAAAGCCATTATGTACAAGATGAAAGAAACACATCCAAGTAGTTTTTTCGAGAGTCATTAATTGATATGTATTTCTTATTTCCGGGGCTTGGCTTATAGCTACTTTACTAAGATGTCCAAAACCAATACAATGTGGAAATCCGTATGTATGTTTAACCACATAATCAAAAGTAAATACAAAACTCGGTGCATTAGAAAACATTAAAACTTCGTAATCATTAAGTTCCGAAACGTTTTTCAATCCTTTAGAATCTTTAGGTTGATTAAATTCAAGAACTACGTCATACATTATTGCTGTAGGATATTTATCGTTTTCTCCTGAAGGAAATTTAAAAAAGAAAGTATATCTATCGTATCGTTCATTATATACGCAAGACACTAAAATGTCTTTAGCATATTTTTCAAAATATGCATGTTTAAATTCTTCCATTTTCGGTCTAAGATTTACTGCTGCTTGACCTTTAAACGGATTCATAAAATTATCATAAGTGAGTTTTCTCATAAAAAAATCCTTTCTATTTATTAAAACAATAATTTTGCTTATATATAAATATATATTATTTGAGGAGTTAAATAAAATTGTGTGAAGAAGAAATCGAATTAATAAATAAAAAGTATTTTGAAAATTTAAATTGCAGGATTTTGGATGTAATTTGTAATATTCATACTGTTGGTAGTTTAAATTTTTTAAGTAATGTGGTCGATGATCTTTCGTTAATGAATTTAAATGAGGAAATTATAAAATGTGCGCCTGATAGAATTTTATCTTATAAACTGAGGAAAATTAAAAATATAAACCGTGTAAATAAAAAGGGCTACGTATTAGAGGACGATAAAAACAAACGTGTTTTATATTCATATAAGTATAAAAATATGGAGATAAATATACCTAAAAAAATATACGATATAATAAATAAATATAAACTAACTTCATTTAAATTTGAACTCAAATGCAAATCTAAAATATATATAGTAATTGCTAAAAATCGTAATAAATGGCGTACAAATAGAATTTGTCTAGAATGTTAATAAATATAAATCTAGGATTTAAATCCTAGATTTATATTTTTTTATCAGCTATAATATTATATATGATACATTATAATACTACAAACACATCGTTTTTACGAATGCATTACATTTTAAAAGAAATGGGTATTACAAATAATGTATTCTTTCTTCAATTATACGATGAAACATTAGTTAATGTTAACCCATTTGCTGAAGATTTGTCTGATGAAATAAAGCTCAGAATACATATAGAAATAGGTAAGAATCCTTGGTATTTCTTTAGAGAAATTGTTAGAATTCCTGCTACAGATGTACCAGCTCGTTTTGAATTAACTAGAGCAACATTAGCAATTGTTTGGTCTTTATTAAATGACTTGCATTCATATATAGTAATTCCTCGTCAGTGTTATAAATCATACACTGTTGCTATTTTTTATACATGGCTTATTTATTGGGGTGCAAAAAACTTTTCTACTGTATTTTTTGGAAATAATGATGTATTAGTTACTCAGAATTTAGCACGTGTAAAAGATATTCGAGAAACATTACCAAAATATTTGAATTTAAAAACTAATTCAGATACCGATAATATGCATGGCCTTATATATAAGACTAAAACATTTAAAAACACTATATTGATTAGAGCCCCAGGTAAAAATGAAGAAGCTGCTAACAACGTTGGTCGTGGTGCTTCTACTATGGGTCAATGGTATGATGAGTTTGCCTTTATTCCTTATAACTGGGTTCAATATGGTGCAGCTATTCCTGCTTATTCTACTGTATCTAAAATGGCTGAAAGAAATGGATCACATCATCACATTATTATTACCACAACTGCTGGTAGTAAAAATACAAAAAATGGTGCTTGGGCATATAAGTTTTTTGAAGATTGTGCTCCATTTACAGAATTATTATATGATAAAGTAGTCTATGATAAAGATGGTTTTCCAATATCAGTAGACAAAAATGAAATTAAAGAATATATTCAAAATAATAATACTGGACAATATTTTTTACGTATAGAATTCCAATGGTATGAATTAAATAAACCTATGGATTATCTAGAAGAAATGAGACGTCAGTGTGGTGGTTTGGATGAGTTCAATCGTGGTATTCTTAATATCTGGATGGATTCAAATGCTGATCACCCATTAGGTCAAGAAAGAGTTGAACAATTATCTAAAACCGTTTCTGATCCAGTTAGAATTACTATGATTGATAGAATTTATGTAGCAAAATTCTATAGAGATCCAGAAGTTTTAAAGAATCAATCTCATCATATCGTATTTGGTATGGACTGTTCAGGAAATACAAGACGAGACTATTCCACATTAGTTGGTCTTGATGTTACTAATTCTGAAGTAGTATTTACAATGCGTTGTAATCAATATTCTGTAGTTCGTTTTGCTAGAGCTGTAGCATATATACTTCTTTATTTATTTCCTAGAGCAATACTTGTACCAGAACGTAACTATGTAGGTTTACCAGCTATAGAAATTATAGCTGAAAATATTAATTCAAGTAGAATTTATAAAGATGAGAAAGATGAAAAGCTTGGTGTATCACTTGTACATAATTTAAGAAAAATTATGTATGGGGATGTATTAAGAGTTTCAATTTATGAACATGGACCAAAAATACATGATAAAACTATTATAAATGAAGTATCGGGTCTTATTGTAGATAAACATGGTAGAATTGACCATAAACAAAATGGTGGTCACGATGACTTACTAATTGCTTATCTTTATACTAGATGGTTTATTATGTATTGTAAAACAAAAAATAAATATATTGATGCTATATATTTTAATTCAAGATTAGATAATGAAATGGATGATGATCAGTTAGAAGATTTAGCTAAATATTCTAGTGATTCTGAAATAACCGATATGGTTTATGGTGATGGAGGTTATATGAATAGACTCAAACGAAGAATGGATCAAAAAGCAGAAAATAATTTACATGTAGCTATGAGAATTAAAAAAAGTATCGATGAAATAGATGATTTCTATTCGAATACGGATAGATTTGGTGCTCAATCATATATTGAAGATTATGATGATAAACCAAATATTAATAAAAAAGATATTAGTGTTGATGATATTGCTAAAGAATTTATGGATGAAGCACATGAATATTCAGAAGATCTTGATAAAGATGATCCTGAAAAAATAGAAAAAGAAACAGAAGAAAAAAGAGATACAAGTAACGATTATAAGAGTTTATTCCAAACATCATTCGCATGGCGAATGCCTGAATTACAAACTAGATAAAAAAAATAGTGGTGTCGTTTAGACACCACTAATATATTTTGTATAGTTATTACTAATCGTCGTTTACTATAAAATCGACAGTAATAGCATCCGATTTATTAAATATTTTTCCATCGAAAACTCGATTATCTGTCTTTATTATATTTGATTTTTTAATTGTTTTTTCTTCTCGCTTTATATCATCTACATTTAATATAATCTTTAAAGTATGGGCTATGGGCTGAATTACGTATTTCCAACCCATATAACCTAAAGCAAAAAGCGATAAAATTCCTAATGCAGTTTTGGTATTACTTTGTTTCATTTTATTATTATCGTTTATTTTACAATAATTTATATTATATCCTTTAGATTTTGATTCATTATGCAGTTTAGAAAAATTATTGGTGTTTACTGATCCACAATTCATTGTTGACGATTAGCATGATATATTAAATGATCTCCGTTTCTGCATAAAGTTTCTTTAATGAGAAACGACTTTCTGATCTTTCTGTTTTGATAGAACTATTATTAGAACTTACAAAAACAATTTTGTTTTCGTTATTTATCGATTTCGTATTATCGTTAAACAATCCAAATAGTTTAAATATAAGTTCGATCAATACATATATCATACTATACCTCCTTAAATATTAAGTTTTTTGGTATACTTTTTTGTATTACCGCACCTTTATAATATATATTTAAAAAGGAAATTAATCTACATTAATTGGTATGATACCATTTACAATAGAATTATTTAGTAAATTATCGATTACTTTTGTAATAAATTCTGGTCTTATTGTATAGTTCTCATCGTCAACATATTTAATGTATTTTGTATTGAATTTAATAATATTTTGTGGTATAATTGAATTATTTTTGTGTTTACGTTTATAATATTCACATATTAATGAATCTATATTTGTACGTGAATAAAATTTTTTACTTCTTGAAGTTGTAATTATATTACTTAATTCGTTTATCAATCTGTATATTGGAATGAAATCTGAATATGAATAATCATAAGTTAATGAATAAGAAATTCCATCGCCTTGATAAAGAATTTTTAATGTATTATATAATGCGAACATCATTTCAGATATTTTCTTATCTACTGATGTAGTTACATTAACACTATTTTTAATCTTTTCTTTACATACGCTGTTCATAAAAATAATATTTGTAACAGCATAGAAATACGAAGCAAAATCAAACCAAATATTTCTCAAAGATTTAGAATACATGAAATATGCATATTCACCATTTCCTAATTTTGTACCATATGGTCGTCGATCAAATCCAATATCATCTTTAATTATCGATTGGAAGAAATCTCTAATATTATAGTCGCTTATCTTAGAAGTATCTTCCAACAATTCAGTTTTAGAATATTTCTGATAGAAATCTCTAGTATATCCATTCAGAACTACTTCTTTTCCACTACCGTCATAATACAAATAATGAGCAACAGATGTAGTAAAAGCTTTAGAAAAAAGTTTGCAAATTAATGATTTACCTATTAAAGAAACATAATTTACATCTATAGTATAATTTGAATTGTAAATATTATTTAATAATCCATTAAAACCTTCCATATCGATTATGATAGGATTATTTGAAACAGCCCTTTCATTATCGATTAGAGAATTTAAAATTGTCTCAGGACAAACCATATTATAATAACTGAGTTTCTTTACTAAAGATGAAATATCATCATTTTTCAAAGCACTAGAATAATGCTTATTTATTTTAGAAATAAATGAACCCCAATTTTCATGAGTATTTTCATAATTATCGAATAACTCTAATATGATTCTTCTTGTAATTGTTTCTGATAAAGTTTTGAATTTATCCAAACCGTTCAAAACATATTGTTTCTTATCTTGTTCACCATCTTCTAGATATTCTGGTAATCTGCTAGGATCATATAGATTTATAAATGAAATAATTAATCTATTTATATCAAAATAAATATGTTGAGAGAAAGTAATTACGCTATTTTGATATTGATCAATAAACATTTGAATTTGCTTTAATTCTGGAACGACTACAAATGCTATTTTGTCAAGATTTTCTAGATTAGTAAGTGAAGTCATATCATCTTTAAACATAGGGAACTCATTATGAGTACAACCTATTTTAAAATGAATGTTATAATCATTAAAGTTATTTCCAAATTCATTCTCTAATTCATTATTAAGATCAAATACTGTGTTTAAATAATCTTTTTGATTAATACACATAGAAAGATCAGAATATGTTGAAGAAGCCAAGAATGATAAAAGAAAATATTTAAACGATTGATAATAGTCGATATCAGTAGTACTATAATCCTCATCAGGTTCTTTCTTTAAAATATTTCCATAATGAATTGACTTACCTATGTAATTATTTCTCATAGTATCGATGTATTTAGTATAATCATCGCCTATAGTTGATTTAAAATCTAACCATTTTTTATACAGATCGTGAGTAAGACCTAAAGCGTACTCCATAGTTCTATAAACACAGTTATTTATAGTAGAATACATTTCATACAAGGACTTATGATAAGTATCTGTATGTAATCCAAATACACTACGTTCTTTTTGTATGTTCGTTATATCCATACTATTTATGACTACACCAGTAGAATATGGTATAACAGAATCATCACCGAAAGATAATGAAGGCATATCTTCATTCCTCCTATTGTTTATTATTATTTGTATTAGTGTTCGGTTTCTTATCATCTTTTTTATTTATATACGTGACTTGATAACCTCTTTTAGCGTCATCTATTTGACTCGCAAATTTATTGATTATAGTCTGTATATTATTTTTCTTGTTGATATTCATGTCAAACTCCAATACATTATATATTATTTTGTCAAAAATAACACAATAATAATTATATAAGGAATATATTTAAGGAGAAAATAATGGAAAATGTAGAAAATATTGAACCTATTTACTATTTTGAACTTCTTGATAAAATAATTCAGAATCATAAGAAACTCAAAAAATTTTTATCAAAACATCTATTTAAATGGAGATTCTTTGTATTTTTATTTAATTTATTTATATTTCTTACATTATTTTGTATATCAATGCTATTAGCATCATTTATATTATTTACTTCAACAACGTATTTTAAATTGACTGTTTCTTTAGCAGCTGCAATTATTCTTTTTTTCGCTAGATTATTTTGTTTTAAAATGATTCATACTACTACCAAAATAAATATGGATACTAATTTAATAAAAGAAAATTCATTTGCTAATTTTATTATAAATCTTTCTAATAAATTACGTGATATAATAACTTTTTCTAAGGAAAGTTATGAAACTTTAAGACTTGTGGAAAAGAATGTAGGTTTTATGTTTTCGATTATTTATTTAGGTTTAAATAAATTTGAAGATAAATTTAAAGAAATTGATGAAATTATAGAAAAGAATTCCCCTACAGCATTTGTAGAACTTTATTATAAATCGAAGATGCAGTTAAAACATATGGCCAATTTTATGTATTTAAAAGAAGATTTAAATAATATGACTTTGACCGATTGTATTAAGTTTCTTATTTTAACTAAATATCTAGAAAAAAATAAAGTTAAATATCAAGAATTAATTGATGAACTTGGTGCTAAACAAGATGATATAACTATGCCATCTGAAGAATTTCATAATAAATTTGAGGAATTAATTAATACTAATTTATCTGAATATACAAATGTTTTTAAAAAATACGTATCAAAATATTTTAAATAAAAAAATCTAGTGGGAGATTTCTCTCCCACTAGAATATTATGTGTTAGTCAAAAATTAGTCGTTATGAGTTACAAAATAACCAGACTTAGCCTGAGTCATCTGACCCTCGAACTTATTGACAACCTCACCAGTGCTATCAAGAACACCATTGAGCTCAAGCTTAATAGCTGCAGCTGCGAATACACCACGGAACTCACGTCCACCAATGTAGATAGCAGTTCTGTTAGGCATATCAGCGTCGATAGCTGTATACATACGAATAGCATGTGGATAGTAAACCAAGAATGGATACTCCATGCTGTAAGTACGCATAACACCAATGATATCATTTCCACGATCGCGCCAACGTGAATCGTTATTAGCGATAAGACGTACACCACGACCAAGAGAATCAATAAATCCACAGCGAGTATCAACGGCGAAGCCGAAGTTCTCGTTAGCAGATGCACCCTCTTCCTTAACATCAAGGTTGAATGCAGCATTCTCGAACTTGATCTCAGGGAATTCAGAGATAAGAGGACTATAACCCATAAGGATCCACTGGCGTTTTACGCTAGCAGGAACGTTAAGGTCTGTCTCAGAGGTTTCAAGAACCTTTGTGAGATAGTCTTTAAGACCGAACTTGTAATCCTGAAGTCCAAGACCAGGAGCAAATCTATTAATGTTGAATGAAAGATTATTGTTGATAAATCCACCAATCTTACGTGTAAGAGCGAATGAATCAATATCAACAGTATCAGCAAGAACCTCATCATAAACGAAGTTTTCTGCTTCCAACTCACGGTTGAACAATGTGTATTGCAAGTTCTTATCGGTTGCATAAGCAGCATATGTAATGTTGTTGTTGCTTCCGATGCGGAAGTTGTCAGCCATATACTCGTTGAGAGATACTTTTGAGTAGTTACGATATTCACATTCACGGATGAACTGGTACTTATCGACACCAGCTGTAGGAATGTTTGTCAATTCGTTAGCAATGTTAGAAACCTTACCATCGAACTGAATTCCCTTAATTATAGCAGCTTCAGCAGCTGTATCACAAATAACAGCAAGTGTGAAATCACCATCGTCAAGGTTCAACTTCATCCAGATATTTACTACTACAGGAGCAGAGAATCCTTCAACATTCTTCAATGCTGTGCTAGCCTTGAAGTAGCGAAGATTTGTCTCGCCAGTAGCAATATCATAGTGCATATTAAGTTTCTGAGTAACAGTGGCACCACCATTTGTATACTTAATAGCACTAAAACGGCAGTTAGGTTCAATACCAAACTTATGCTTATTTCTTCCAGATACTTCAAGGAAGTTACCCTTAACAGAAAGAGAATTAGCATTAGGAACGGTAGGAAGTTCGATAAACATATCATTTCCACACCATTGTTCAGGTTGAGTATAAACACCATTTTTAGTATTAGGTGTAATCCAGTCAACCTTAGGAAGTTTATTATAACCTACGATTTCACCACCACGGAATGCCTTCGGGAAGAAGTATTTCTGGTCACCAATTTGAAGATAATCTACGTTAAACTCGAATTCAAGACGAGTTGAATTCTGGTTATCGATGTTAAGGAACATCTCCTGAGATCTAGCAGCTGCAAGCCAACCACCAATAATGAAAGGAGTAGAACCCATAGCAAAAGCACCGGTAGAAGAAGCGTATACTGCTGCACCGCCACCCCAACCTTCAAGAGTCTTTGCATCACCAATAATATCTGCACGATACTGAATGTCACGAGTATTATCAAGGTATCTTTCAAAAGATTTCTGCCTAGAAGGATCTTTAGCAAACATTTTGCTAAGCTCATTCTTTGCAGTATTATAAATTGAATCTGAAGAAATAATTTTTTTCCATCCTTCGAAACTGAAAGGAGAGCCACCTACAAGAGGAGCAAGCTTACGTGAGTAAGCTTCCATTGCTTTGTAGTAACCCTGATTTCTAGAAAGGACAGTATTATACTCTTTAATAGCATCTTCGCGAGTTAATTCAGCTGTAGTTTCATAGTTATTAGTCTGAGACATAAATAACTCCTATAATTTGTTTAATAATAGAGAATTAACCAATCTTACTGTCTATCATTGACAGCAAGCTTACTTATTCTTTTAGAAATGTTTTGAACCAAATTGTCATATTGTTTCTGATACAACCCTAACTTTAAAAGATTCTCCGGATTCTGCTGCATCATGAAAGACTTTCGCTCTTCGTCAAGTATCTTTAACAGCTCTTTAAGCTGACAAACTTCAGACCAATCAGCATATTGAGCGTTGTACAAGTCAATTGTACGTTTGATAGACGTTCGCAGTTCATTCAACGTTTCTAATTGATATAGTTTTTGGTTAATCTGCGTAAACGGGTTCATTGAAGAACCAATATTAGAATCGAAGACATTCTTTTTACCGTTGCCTTCGTTTCCTCCATTTTCATCATTACTAGAGTCATCGCCGTTTCCGTCATCCCCCCAACCGGAATCGTCTCCGCCTCCAGAGTCATCACCCCAGCCATCTCCACCATCATCCATAGAAGGCATATCAGGTTCTTGAACAGCTCCAGTATTAGAACTTTCTTGTTGTTCATTTCCACCTTGATCATTTTCTCCTCCAGCAGCTTCTTCAAAACTACCAGAATCATCGTCTTCTATAGAAAAAAGATTAGATTTCCCGGAATTTATATCATTTTGTTCTATATTTTCATTTAAAGATTCATTACTTCGATTATCGAGTAATATATTGATTGGTAAAAATATCTCAAAATGAACATTTAACAAAACTACTGTAGTATTATCTTCTTTTTCTTCATTTTTACTAAATGAAAATTTAGCTTTTGAAGAAGGATATTCTTTTCTAACAATAGGTTCAAATTTTTTGCATTTTTCAGCTACATCTTTTTTGGTATTTTCTATAACTTTATAAACTACATCGCGCATATAAGAATACTGATTTGGATAAGAATAAAAATAACTACATGAAAATCGTTGAATAAATGTATCCTTTTTATCATTTACATTTTCGATTTTAGTCCATTGTTTTCCTGGTTTTATACCATATTTAATCTTATCAATTAATTTAGTTTTTTTATCTATATTTTTTATATTTTCTAATGAATATAAAATATTATCAAATAGTTTTTTATTATATTTTTTACTATTTATACATTTTTGTATAATAGGTTTTTCTTCTTTATTATATATTGTTTCAATACTTTTTTCGTTAATAACTAAACTAAAACAATCATCGTATGATTCAAAAGTTCGTTCATCCATTTTCTTTTCCTAGATAAGATATATAGAATTGTTTTTAGTACAAATTTATATACCTATTATAGGAGCAATAAATGAGTAAATCAAATGAAGTTGCGTTTTTTGATGCTTTTCCAGTATATAATGATGAATCAATAGAATCAATAACTCATGAAGACGTTCTTGATTTAATTCGATCAAATGAAAATCTTATGTTTTTAGATACTTATACAAAGTTATCGGAAGAAAATCTAAAAGCTAAGATAAAAATGATTAAAAAAATAAATAGTATTTATCGCACTAGAGAATCATTTGATAATTTAGTTGAAAGTAGAGAAGGTGTTATTAGTGCAGCTATAGAACTATTTATCGAATCGATAAAATTTATAATTAAAATTATCGTTATGATTATAAAAGTTATAGTAAAATTATTTGTAAAGCTTGTAACTTTCCCATTTAAAGCATTACATAAAGAGTTAATTTATCGCACTTATATGCAACGTAAAAAAGCTAGGAAGGCTAGGGAAAGTTACGATTATTCAATTGAAAAAGAGCTTGACCCACATAGACCAACAAAACCGGCAGGTTCTCAAGTCGGAAGCGATAAAGAAATAGCTGATATTAATAAATTTCTTGATTATAATATGGAACAACTTGTACAAAAAATGATGAAGAGTGAAAATCAAGATATTAAAAATCTTTTTTATGGAATTTTTACTCCATCTGAAGAAACAATAAATCTAAAAGGTATCAGTTCAATCGGAACTAATATTTGTAAATCATTCGATGTTATAAATGTTGATATTAATAGATATATTGTTGATAGCGCACACCATGCTGATAAAGGTAGAGAAGACGATCAACGTATACAAAATGAAAGTAATAATCTTAGTAAAGAATTGAATTCTACTAATTTGAAAATTTTTGATGGTGTTGATATTAAACCTAAAGCATGGACTAATCAAGTAACTTGTGCAAGACGTATTGTTGATTATATGGTAGTTCCTGAGCATGTTCCTAATATGGGAAAACTTATGGCTGAAATGGGAAATATGATCAAGAGTAAACGTGGTTCTATGGAACAACAGCAAAAAACATTGGAACAAATAGCAAAGAAAGCAGAATCGAATCCAAATGTAGATAAATCTACTGTAGAAGCAGTAAGAGGTATTTCTAAAGGAATTGGTAGAGTTAATTCTGTTTTTATGTGCTATAGTGATGTTTCTAGAACTTTTGTAACATGTTATAGTAAGTTTAAAGAAAATGAAGGTGATTATAAGCAAAGATCTACCGTAAATAAAAAATATTAAAATATATAATCCAGGGATATCAATCCCTGGATTTGTTTATTTATCGGTTATTTTGTATACATCAGTTACAGATTTGAATTGATCTAAAAACATTTCACTTATTTTTTCTACAATAGCAGTACTTTGTTTTTCTTTCATATTTAAGTTAATTTTATGTTTTTCAATATTTGAATCTAATTCCATTTTATATTTTTTATTTTCATTATCTAAAAACTGTTCATAACACCATCGTGCTTCAGTCTTTAAAATAGCGAATTCTTCTTTAGATAATTTTAGTTCTTCTGGTGATATCTCTACATTAATAATATTTTTGTTATTTTCTTTTTCTAAAGTGTATTTCATAAATCCTCCTAAGATTTTTTTTATTCAAATTCTGCATCTTGTAACATAAACTCTGTTTCACCTAATACGAATTCTCTACATGAATCTATATCAAATTCTGATGAATAGTCTAACAAATCATCTTGTGAATATGTACCTAAATAATCAAACCATTTTTCTGGAGGTAACATGTATTTTATATCTATTGTATTTTGTAAATTTGTTACATTTTCTTCTTTTGGAGTTATATTTAATATATTTCCTTTTGGTGTAGTTTTTGATTTATCTCTTATATCTGTAGTTCCTCTAGAACTTATTGATACATTCATTTGTGTAACATCTGTATTTGGAATAGATTCCATATATAATGGTTTTGGTAAATAAATATCATCTTCTATAATAATACCGTCTTTTATTTCCAATACAAAATATTCTAATCCATATTTTCCAGAATATCTACATTTACTTCGTTTACAAGTTAAGAACTTTCTACCATCATGAACTTCAATATCTATAAACATAGACCATGATGCTGCTTGAACTATACCAAATGATTCGCCAATGTATTCATTAGTCAATTGTGATACAGCATTTGAACCACCTTGCATTTTTATATTAGCTAATATTGTATCTCCAGACCTATTTAACTGATGTGCAGCTATGACCGGAAGATCATTTGATTTTGCCAATGAAAGTAAATCTTCTGCAATATTTTTCAATTGTATACGCAATTCTTTACCAATATCTTCTTGTCTTGGTTTCATAATACCTATATAGTCAATCAATATTGCTTTTACTTTATAATTTTCTTCTTCGAGTATTTCTTTAATTTTCTCTACATCATCTACTGAAATAGAACGAGAATCAGCATGAACGAATGAAATATCTATAGGATTAGATTCTTTATCTGCATCAAATGAATGTTTCCATGATGAAAACAATTCTTCTTTTGAAGTACATTTACTAATATCTTTATGAGATACAGTTTTATAAAGACGTTCATTATCTTCATCAAAATCATTCTCTAATTCTATAAATAAAATTGTAGGAATTTTTCCTGTAGATTTATATTCATCCATCAATTTTGCAGCATTATATGTTTTAATCATTCTTGCAAAATGCAATAGTAATGCAGATTTAAATGAGTTAGTTCTAGCATTAAACAAATATAAATTCTTATTTTGAAATCCACCTCTTGGTCCTAATGCAGAATTCATTGCGACCCAACCAGTTTGTAATGCTGATGCAGGATTTCTTATTGCTTCATAAGTATCATGTAAGAAATCATAAAATGTCGGGTCTGATGTATGTACAATATTTCCTAAGTTTGATGAATTATCTGTTCCCCTAAAGAAATTCATTATACTTGTTATAAGGTCTCTATATTTACCAAGTATTATTGGAAAGTCTTTATAAGAACAAGTTGTAAGTTCACTAGTTAAATCATACAAATCATCTTTTACATCTAATATATAAGACCATTTAAGATTTTGATCCAACGATTCTGATACATAAGCTAATTCTGTTTCAATAGAATCTGTTTTTGCTAATTTTATTTGTGGTATAATAAGATTATTTTTTACTTCTTCATATTCATCATCGGGTAATAGAAGATTTATATTAAAAATGATATCTTCTGCTTTCAAACTTGTACCAAGTTTTAATTTTGTATTTAATAGAGAATCGCAAACAATAATCATTGCTTCGAGATGATTATCGTTATAATAAAAATCTCTATCTATAACATCTAGAAATCTTTTAATATTAATTAATTGTCGTCTCATTATTGTACTATCGCTTGCTAATATCTTAATAAGACAAAGCAAAAATCTGTCTGAGACTAAATAAGATCTAAATTTCTTTTTACTTTTGTATTGATATTTAGAAATATTTGATTGATTTCCAGAAGACATTGTTCCAATGTTCATAAACGATTTACCTCTCGTAGGCTATATAATATATATCGTTCGTATTTTATAAATCTAGAAAGGGTCATTAGACCCTTTCTATAATTTATTCTTTATTTTTGACCATTGTTAATTCATCGTCTGGTTGTAATGTTAAGAATTTAATAGTGGTTAAATTTCTTATTCCTTCTATAGGAATTTCAGAATTCAATTTTTTATATATTCTTCCAAAATCTTCAGAATTAAGAGATTCAGCAATATCTATTTTCTTTGCAAGAGATGCGAATTGCATACTAATATTGTTAAGTATATCTCTTGCGTGATCCAAAATCTTTTCTCTTGTTTTTTCTAATTCTTCTTCTCTAACACCTAATTCACGGAGTCTAGTTATTTGAAAATTGTGAACATCTTTTAATGTATAATATTTTTCTTCTTTTTCTTTTTCTATTGTAGCCATATTAATCCTCCTAAATATCGTATGTTTTAAGTTCTACAGGATTTGATAAATTACCAAAATCTTTACAAGGTTTTCCATTAGCATCATTTGCTATATTATAATGAATATGAATTGTATCAAAGAGATGTCTCCATTCTTTAAACATATCAACATACCATTGAAGATTCGTATCATTATCGTTATCAGCAAATATATGTACTTGAGCATTTATAAAACCAGTCATTTTCATTATCTGAGTAAGAGCTCGTTTATATGCTGTTCTCGTTCCTATTGCAGCAAATATAACATCAGTTCTATCTTCTAGATAATATAGTTCTTTTGCACCGATAATATCATAATTTCCTTCAGCTAAACAAATAATTGGATTTGGTGTTAATAAATCTATTTTTGTACTAGGAATATACAAATAAGGATTTCCTATATTTTTATTGATTACATGAACCATGTAACGTTTAGATTTTAATTTTTCACTATCGATATTTCTAAGATTTATTTTATTATTATCCACACTTAGCATACCAACAAAATGTTTACTAAATTCTTCTATAAGATATTTAATACTCATTTTAGCTTTCTTATCATTCGGATCGACAAATTGATAAATACTTAGATTGTTAAAATCGTACAAATCTTGTACATTTAATACAATCTTATAAGTCTGAATATCTTTCATAGTTAATTTTCTATTAAAACGTTTTGAAAGATAATCCATTTTAAATTCATCTTCAGGTCTTATAAAATCTGGTATCTTAAGATTCATTGTTTCATATTTTGTAATAGTATTTATATTTTTTAATACGCCTGATTTTACAGTTTGTGTAGGCATTAAATCTTTATCAACTTTAATTCCTAAAGTATCATAAAACTTTTTTCCTACATTTCCTGAAAATAAACAATGTTTACAACCATATCCTAGAACCTTAAGTCCTTTTCCGATAAATACCGGATTATGAGATAGCCCAACATACAATTTATTGTTTTTATTATTACAAACTGGACAATGCATTCTTATTTGATTATCATTAACTTTAACTGAACCAGGAATAGTTAATAAAAATTGTAAAATTTTCTGATATTGTTCCATAATTCATAATCCTCTTATCGAATAATATATATTTAAAAATAGTATAAATTATATTTGTATATAGAAGAATTTTTAATTATTTAATCTCCCCAATATTGAGGATCTTTTACTTCATTTTGTTCTTTTGTATCTATAACATTACTTTCAGCAACAAAAAATGTTTCTGTTTTATATAATGCTTGTTTTTCAGTTGGCTCACTCCAAGCACCAGTATTTTTATCAAATATTATTCTATTAAAATTAATATAATAATATTTATAACTGTCCCATAGGTTATTAAAAGTTATAGATTGGTTTTCCCTAGTTATAGCAGTTCTAGCTTTACAAGGATCAGCATCTAGTCTATAATAACCTTCAGGTATAGGAAAATCTAATGGATTATAAGTTCCATTATTAACTGTTAATTCATCATCTTTAGTTAATTTATTTATTAACTTATAACGTATATCTTTAGAAAAGCTTAACTTATATTTATTTTTATTTAACACTCCAGTTTGAGGCAAATCATTAAAAAGTCCTTTGTATCTATTTACATAAATAAGTTTTTCATCATCATTATGTTTAATATTTTTATTATTGAATTCATAACGTATAACTTCTTTATCTTTTGATAAATTATGATTTAAATAATCATTTTTTTTTTCTAAATAGGTTTTATTTTCAAATGTTTTGGTTTTAGAATTAATTACTTCATCTTTTTCACTAGGTTTAGCAACTGTTTTAGGTATAAATGAAGAAACAAATAAATTATTAAAAAAGTTATTTATTAATTGCATATTTTTGCACCTCTTAATAATATATTATAATATTAGATTTTTGGTTTATTAGCGATGACAAAGCTATATAATTGAATAGAGGTTAAATTATGGGAACTATACGATTAGGAACCTTTCCATCAACAGGAAATAAAATATATCAAGATATGATAGCTCAAAGATTATTGGAATGGTTTATTAGTAGATTTTCTCCTGGATTTTTTAATCATATTTATCTTAATACACAGAATCAAGTTGCTTCATCATATATAGTAAATGAACAAACTGGTAAATTACAGAAAGCCCAAGCAGGACAAAAGATTTTACAACCTGCACTAAGAATGAATGTTAATCAAGGTAGAAATAATCATGAAGAAGTATTTGGTACAATATGGAATCCAAATCAACAACCAGGTGCATTCTCTATAGATACAGATATGACTGGTTATAAACCATTTATGTATGATCCATATGGAATTATACTTGCTACTAATGAATATACTATACGAAATAATTTCGATATAAATATTTCTTTACAAACTAAAGCGGATCAATTATCATTTTTTAATTATTGTGATTCCAATCTAAAACATTTATATGTTCAAGTAATACCAATGGAAACACAGATTTTATTACCAAATTTAATGATGGAATATTTAAGAAAATGTGTTTTTAAACATGAATTAGATATGCTTGATAAAATGGTTGGTGATTCAGAAGATAAAAGAAATTTTAGAAATAGAATAAATGAAAGATTTAATGAATATCTTTATGATTTTTCTAATAAATGTATAAAACCATATCGTGAACAAGAAATGGATAATGGTGTTAAAAATTATACATATGTACTTAATAGAACACAATATTTAACTTTTAAGATAGAAAAACCAGATGGAGATGAAGGTACTAAAAAGGGTGGTTTATATACTAGTTTTAATGTAAGTATGTCTGGATGGATGGAATATGCTAACCCTATAAGTTTTATAACCCATGTACCAGCAATAATTCGTGGAAAGAAAAATGACCATTTTATAAGACTTTCATCAGAAACAAATTATAAAGGTCAAAGTTCTATTATGGAATTTAAAGAAGTTTTCAAAGATGAAAGAAAAAAGAAAATGATCGATTTGAATAAATGGAAAAAATTCTATACTGAATATGAAATAATGATGTCTTCTGTTACTGAAAACTTTAATATCTTAGATGATGTAATTGATAGAGAAGATACTCCTATTACTTATTGTGTAATGCATGCTTTATTAGATTTTATAGAATCTAAAGAACAGTTTGATGAATTATTTAAAGTTCATATTTATAAAAATAATGAAGCGATATCAGAAAATACATA
>Ga0326513_10001499_pt1 | contig 18262 bp, 13 predicted proteins | sample 2_2465_0518_D_FD_203654 | JGI IMG/M metagenome (GOLD analysis project Ga0326513, IMG submission 203654) | Bovine rumen microbial communities from UC Davis, California, United States - 2_2465_0518 | ecosystem: Host-associated > Mammals > Digestive system > Stomach > Rumen | place: USA... | reverse complement strand
GTCTGAGACAAGACTTGATATTGATTATGACATGATTATCAGAAAGGTTATCGTGGAGGCCCTTGATTATCTTTCATGCCCTTATGAGGCTAAAGTTGAGGTCTGCTTGGTTGACAATGAGCAGATACATGAAATCAACAAGGAACAAAGAGATATTGACAGAGCAACCGATGTTCTATCTTTTCCTATGATTAATTTCAATGAGGCAGGCAACTTTGCTGATATGGAAGAAGAGCTCACAGAGAATGAGCAGGATTACTTTGATCCTGACAGCGGAGAGCTCTTGTTGGGTGACATTGTTATAAGCCTTGAAAAGGTGATAGAGCAGGCTGAGGCATATGGACATTCAAAAACAAGGGAATTAGCCTTTTTGGTAGCCCACAGTATGCTCCACTTGGCAGGATTTGACCATATGATTGAGAGCGAAGCTGAGATTATGACAAGTAAACAGAATGAAATTCTTGAAAGAATCGGTTATACAAGGGATTATATTGACTGATTGGAGTTGCTATGAAAGTAAAAAAGAAGGTTGAAAAGCCTAATCAGATAAGCTCGACAGCTTTAAAATCTCAATATGACTTGATTGTTGTAGGCGGTGGAGCTGCGGGAGTGGCTGCTGCCATTATGGCCTTAAGAAAGAATATGAGTGTCCTCATAATTGAGCACACATCAAGAATCTTAAGTAAGGTCCTTGCAACAGGCAATGGAAGGTGTAATTTTACAAATTACAAGCTTGATAAGACTGCTTATTACTGTGATGATTTGGATTTTGTAGATGGGGTCATAAGTGACTTTGATGCCAATGCTATAGTTGAATTCTTTAAGAGTCTTGGCATATATCCTAAAGACAGAGATTCTTATGTCTATCCCAGCTCAGATTCAGCAAAATCGGTAGTTTTATCTATGATGATGGAACTTGACAGATTGTCTTGCCATATTGCAGCCAATACCAAGCTGCATGACATTAAGAAGACAGGTGATGAATATCTAGTCCTCACTAATGAAGGCAAGTTTAGAACAAGGAATATAGTTCTTGCAACTGGACTGAAAGCCATGGAATCAACAGGATCTGATGGTTCTTTTTTGGATATTTGCCAAAAAATGGGTCTTGGAATCAAAAAAGTACTTCCTGCTCTAGTGGGACTTGGCAGTGAGGATCCCACAATTCAATATTTTGAAAAAATCAGAGTTTATGCCAAGGTCAGTTTGATAATAGATGGCAAGTTCTTAGCATCTGACACAGGAGAGCTCCAATTCAACGATGATGGCCTTTCAGGAATTCCGGTATTTCAGTTGAGCCACAGAGCTGTCGAGGCCATTTATCAGGGAAAGCCAGTTATCTTGGATGTAGATTTTATGCCTGATTATGACAGAGAGGAAGTCCTTGGGATAATCAGAGGATTTGTCGGCAAATTTAAGAGCAAAAGCTGCCTAATGGCCTTGATAGGACTTTTTAACGAAAAGGTAGCTATGGGTATTCTTAAAAAAGCTAAGGTAAATCCTGATTCTAGCTTAGAAGAGCTTTCTGACCAGGCTATATTAGATATAGTCAAAACTATCAAGTCCGATCGCTTTGTCTTGAGTACTTATAAGGGCTATGAAGGGGCTCAGGTTTGTCAGGGCGGAATTAGAATAGATGAATTAAAGCCAAATCTGGAATTGAAAAAATATAAGAATATATACGCAATAGGTGAGCTTTGTGATGTGGATGGTATCTGTGGGGGCTATAATCTCTCATGGGCTTTTGCATCTGCACACAAGGCTGTTGAATCGATGGCTTAGGTCAAAAGTGAGGTTTAAGATGAGTAAGGTGATTAGACTCAATCAGATTAAGATAAAAATTGGTGATAATAGGGGGCTTGAAGGTGAATTAAAGAGACAACTAAAGCTCTCTATGGATGACAAGCTGAGTTTTAGTATAGTGAGAAGATCTATTGATGCCAGAAAAAAGCCCTTACTTTATTATGTTTATACCCTTGATGTCCTTGAAATCATAAAAAGGGGAAAGAAGATAGACCTTGAAAAGTTCAATTTATCTAAGATAAAAAATGCAAGTCTGCATGAGAATATCATATTTGAATTTCCTAGTGCTGGCCTTAAAAATAAGAATGTATCCCTTAAGGAAGCTGACAGACCTGTTGTGGTTGGCTTTGGCCCAGCTGGTATGTTTGCAGCCCTTATGCTTGCCAGAGCAGGTATGGCTCCTATCGTTTTTGAGAGGGGTGACAGTGTAGATATAAGAGATAAAAAAGTTGAACACTTTTGGCAGACAGGAGAGCTTGATGCTGAGAGCAATGTCCAGTTTGGCGAGGGCGGTGCCGGTACATTTTCCGATGGAAAGCTCAATACTTCAATCAAGGACCCAACGGGAAGAATTGCTTATGTATTGAGAAATTTTGTAAAGTTTGGTGCTGATGAGAAGATTCTATATGTAAACAAACCTCATGTGGGTACTGATGTCCTAAAAAAGGTAGTCAAAGGTATAAGAGAAGAAATCTTAGAGCTTGGCGGACAGATTCACTTCGCCACTAAGGTTGAAAAGATCCTTGTGGAGTCTGGTCAGGTTAAGGGCATCTTAACAAGAGACAGGCAGACTGGTCAGCTCACAGATAGGGAAGCTAGCAATGTAGTCTTTGCTATAGGACACTCGTCAAGAGATACTCTTGAAATGCTTGAGAGGGAGAATTTTCTTATGGAGGCCAAGCCTTTTGCATGTGGAGTGAGAATAGAGCATAAGCAGTCTCTCATAGATTACAATGAGTATGGACTTGAGGACAGAAGTAGATTTGAGGGGGCTAAGCTGGAAGCAGCTGACTACAAGCTTACCTATCAGACCAATGAAGGTAGAGGAGTTTACTCTTTCTGTATGTGCCCTGGCGGCTATGTTGTGAATTCTTCATCAGAGCCTGGCAGATTGGCGGTCAATGGTATGTCTTATTCTGACAGAGCTTCAATCAATGCCAATTCAGCTCTTATCGTAACTGTAGGACCTGATGATTTTGGCCATGGGGTTCTTGACGGAGTTCGCTTCCAAAGAAAACTTGAGGAGGCTGCCTTTGAGGCAGGAGAAGGAAAAATCCCTAATCAGTTATTTGGAGACTTTAAAGAAGGCAAAGTCAGCACTTCTTATGGTCAGGTAAAACCTATGACCAAGGGCCAAAGCAATTTTGCTGATCTTAATAAGATAATGCCTGACTTTATGGCCCAATCCTTAAAAGAGGCAATTGAGGGTTTTGGTAGGAAGATTAAAGGATATAACACTGATGAGGCGATTTTGTCTGGCCTTGAATCTAGGACATCAAGTCCTGTCAGAATTCTCAGGGATAAGGACAGCTATGAGGCTTCCATAAAGGGTTTCTTCCCGTGTGGTGAGGGAGCTGGTTATGCAGGTGGAATCACATCTGCTGCAATTGATGGCATTAGAGTTGCTGAAGCCATACTTTCAAAGATGACAAAAGAATAGATAGGGTGTAATATAGACCTATTATGTCTTTCTTTTAATATATTAAGGACTTAAGCCTAAAGGAGAAAAAATGACATTGGAAAGCAGTATTAGAGACTTGAATTTTAAAGAGAGAGCTACTCTTAAAGATAAAAAAAGAATTGTAATAAAGATTGGTTCATCATCACTCATGCATGAGAGCACAGGTAAGATGAACCTCTTAAAGATTGAAAAACTTGTGAGACTTATTGTTGACTTGAAAAACAGTGGCAAGGAGATTGTGCTTGTATCGTCGGGTGCTATCGCTGTTGGAAGAAACACTATAGGACTTGAGACAAGACCGAATGAGAGGGACTTAAAGCAGGCATGTGCGGCTATAGGTCAGGCTAAGCTCATGATGGTTTATCAGAAAATCTTTTCAGAGTACAATACAATAGCAGCTCAGGTTCTTCTAACAAAGAATAATGTAACCAATGATGTTTCAAGAGACAACGCTATGAACACTCTCAAGCAGATTATCTCAATAGGAGCTATTCCGGTTGTCAATGAAAATGACTCAGTTTCAACTTATGAGATTGAACAGCTGCAGACTTTTGGCGATAATGATAGATTGTCAGCAATTGTTGCATCGCTTATAGACGCCGATCTTCTAATACTTCTCACAGATATTGATGGACTCTATACTGATGATCCGAAGAAGAATAAGGATGCAAGTTTTGTACCATATGTTGACGAAATCAGCGAAGAATACGCCAGCATGGGAAAAGACACTGCTCAGTCAGGTTTTGGCACAGGCGGTATGTCATCAAAGATTGATGCCGCTAGAATGGCAGGTATGATTGGCGCAGATACATGCATAACAAACGGTGATGATGTCACCAATATAATCAGAATAATTAACGGAGAGAATGTCGGTACACTCTTTAAGAGCCATAAAAAGCCAAGTGTAGACATGTGCAAATTCGTAGAATTGTAGGGAATATGAATATTAGACTGATAAAGGATCTTCATGAGGGGATTTTCCTGCCGGTCAATGACAGGTATATAGAGCAGATAGTTGGCATGAACACTCTTGATAATGACTATCCAAATTTAAAAATATACATATACGACCCTGACACAAATGTTAAGTTTGAGGTTATGCCTGAGGTTAGCAAGCAGGATATATCAAAGATTGACTATGCCTTAAACGACAGGGATTATATTATATTTGCCTCATCTCATGATGTAGCAGGCGAGGTCTATGTTGATTTTTATGCATTTGACATAGAGTCAAGACTGGGCAAATGTATCTATACAGCCTCTACTAAGACTGATGATGATATGGACAAGGTGAAATTTGCCTGCTTTGGCCTAACCAAGGACTACTGCCTTATACAGGAAAAGAGAAGCCTTGAGGATAAGACAGAATATACACCTTGGCTGATTGATCTTAGAGAATCTAAGAGAAAAAGAATTGAGACAGCCTTGCTTAAGGATGAAGGTATCACAGATATGTATCCTATCAGCAAGGGCAAATGTGCCATTAAGATAGGTTCAAAAAATATTGGCATCATGCATAACAATCAGTTCGTGTCTGATATGAATTTGGGCCTGGATGTTTTTTACACAAATCTTATAACTGAGGCAGACCCAGGCATTGATATGCCGACTATGAAGGTCACAGAGAGCTTTATAGCAGCTGATAAGATTAATCATGCAACTGACACTCAGGATATAATTATCTATGATGTGAAAAATAAGGTCACAAAGGTCAGACAGTGTTCCTTATCGGATGGCTATGCTGATATAAGCAATCTGATACTCTGTGATGGAGTGCCGTATTTTTACAAGGAGGATAATGAGGAGACCATAATTATCAATATGGATACCATGAAGGAAGAGAGCAGGTTTAAGAAAAGCCAAAAGATAGGTTATTTTAACTCTGACACCTTGGTTGTCAAGGCTAAGAATAAAGCCCTATTTTCAAAGTCTAACAATTCAATTCAGGTATTTAAATTTCCTCAGAAACAGCTTATATATAAGCACAGAGGCAGGCTTAGAAGCTGTATTATGAGAGGAGAAGATCTCCTTATATTTATATAAATGATTAGTAAGCAGGATGCCAGAAAACTAACAGCTGATTTTAAGTCGAAACTTAGCCCTGATGATATAAGCTATAAGAGTCAGGCTATACTTGAGACCTTAACTGAGACTGAAGTTTACAAGTCAAGCAGACAGGTTTTGGCCTATTCAAGCTTTAACAGAGAGGTCGATACAAAGAGATTGATTGAAGTCTGCATTAGAGACAATAAGGAAGTTTACCTTCCTATAGTTCAAGGTAAAGATATGTTCTTTGTCAGGATAGATAAGACCAGCAAGTACATAAAGAGCAAATTCGGAATTGATGAGCCTATTTATGATAGCCTGCTTGATTATGAAAAGACAGTAAAGACGGATGCTGACTGCCTAATGATTATGCCAGGCATAGCCTTTGATGAGACTTTAAACAGAGTTGGCTATGGAGGAGGCTATTATGACAGGTTTTTAAAGAGACACGAAGATTTAAAAAAACTTGCCATAGCCTTTGAAGGACAGATTTATGATGAATTACAGCATGAGGATTTTGATATAAGACCTGATTTTATAGTCACAGAAGATAGAATTTTAGGTCTTTGAGAAGCTTATGTATAAGCGTTAGTAATTAATATAATTATTACTTGAGAAGCTTAAGATATATTTTTGGAAATGAGGTAAGATTATGGAAGATTTAAAGATAATTGGACAGAAGGCTAAAGTAGCATCAAGACAGCTTGCTTCTTTGGGAGTAGAAAAGAAAAATGAGATTTTACTTGCAGTGGCAGATGCTCTTGAGACAAATGCAGCTGCTATCAAAGAGGCTAATGCTAAGGATTTAGATAGGGCTAAAAAGAATGGAATGTCAGCTGCCATGCTTGACAGACTTACCCTCACAGATGCAAGAATTGAGGGATGTGCTACTGGCTTGCGCCAGCTTGCTGATCTTGAAGACCCAGTTGGCGGTCTGACACAGATGAAAAAGCGCCCTAATGGACTTATGATTGGCTACAAAAAGGTTCCAATAGGAGTTATTGGAATTATCTATGAATCTAGACCAAACGTTACAGTTGATGCTTTCGGACTCACATTTAAGTCTGGCAATGCGGTTATTCTCAGAGGTGGAAGTGATTCTATCGAGTCCAATCTCAAGTTGTGTCAGATAATCAGAGATACTATAAAAGAGCATGATTTCGATGAGAATTCAATCTCTCTTATTTCTGACACAGACAGAAAGTATGTCGATGAGCTTATGCACATGAATGAATATGTTGACTTGCTTATACCAAGAGGTGGACATGGCCTTATTCAGAGAGTTGTTATGAACTCTACTGTCCCTGTAATCGAGACTGGTACAGGAAATTGTCATATCTATGTCGACGCCAGCGCAGATTTTGATATGGCCCTTGATATTATCTTTAATGCCAAGACTCAGAGAATAGGTGTTTGCAATGCTTGTGAATCCTTGGTTGTAGATAAGTCTATTGCAAAAGAATTTATACCTAGACTTGTAGATAGACTTGAGACTAAAAATGTTGAGGTGAGAGGCGATGAATTCGCTCTTGCCTGTGATAAGAGAATAGTTCCTGCCAGTGATGAGGATTGGGGCAAGGAGTATCTTGACTATATTATCTCACTCAAGTGCAGTGACAATATTGATCAAGCTATTACTCATATCAATAAGTACAATACAGGACATTCTGAAGCTATAATAACAGAAGACTATAAGAATTCCATGAAGTTTACTGAGGAGATTGATGCAGCAGCAGTTTATGTAAATGCATCAACTAGATTTACAGACGGATTTGAATTCGGCTTTGGAGCTGAGATTGGCATAAGCACACAGAAGATTCATGCTAGAGGACCAATGGGCCTTGACGCATTAACAACAGGTAAGTATGTGATACTTGGAAGTGGGCAGGTGAGAAAATAAATGAGTAAAGAAATGCAGGAAAATATGCAGGTAGATAGAGCGAATGAGGCTGATATTCAGAGAGCTTATATAGAAAAATGTAGAGAGTATCTCTTGGATAAAGAAAAGGAACTTGGCAGACCACTGACAGCATGTGTTAATACATTTGGATGTCAGATGAATGCGAGAGATTCTGAAAAGCTTTTGGGCATACTCGAGGAGATAGGCTATAAGCCAGTTGAGACTGAGGATGCTGATATAGTTATATATAATACATGTACAGTCAGGGAAAATGCTAACTTAAGAGTTTACGGCAGATTGGGCCAGCTTCACAAGTTCAAGGAAAAGAATCCTGATATGCTTATAATCCTTTGTGGATGCATGATGCAGGAGCCAGAAGTAGTTGAGAAGATTAGAAAGTCTTATCGCTTTGTAGATATTGTATTTGGAACTTTTAATATATTTAAGTTAGCTGAGCTTATTCACACAAGACTTAACACTGGAAGCCAGATAATAGATATCTGGAAGGGGACTGACTATGTCTTAGAGCAGCTTCCAACAGACAGAAAGTATAAGTTTAAGTCAGGTGTCAATATTATGTATGGCTGCGACAACTTCTGCTCATACTGTATAGTTCCATATGTCAGAGGCAGAGAGATGTCAAGACCACCAATTGACATTATCAGAGAGTCTGAGAGACTGGTTGCCGACGGCGTCAGGGAAATTATGTACTTGGGACAGAATGTTAACTCCTATGGCAAGAAGCTTGAGGAGACTGAGGAAGCTAAGGGAAGTCAGGATGTGACAGAGAGAGTTACATTTGCCGATCTTTTAAAGGAACTTGAAAAGATTGAGGGACTTGATAGAATTCGCTTTATGACACCTCACCCAAAGGATTTCTCGGATGAGCTTATTGAGACTATTGCGGCATCAGATAAGGTTTGTCATCACCTTCATCTTCCACTTCAGTCAGGAAGTTCAAGAATTCTTAAGGCTATGAATAGACACTACACTAAGGAACAGTATTTGGCCCTGGTTGACAAGATTAGGGAGAAGATTCCTGATGTTTCAATCACAACAGATATTATTGTTGGCTTCCCAGGTGAGACTGAGGAAGATTTTGAAGATACACTTGATGTTGTAAGACAGGCTAAATATGACAGTGCTTACACCTTTATATATTCTAAGAGAACCGGCACTCCTGCGGCAAAGATGGAGAATCAGATTGATGAGGCTACTGTCAAAAACCGTTTTGACAGACTTCTTGCGACTGTTGCTGAGGTTTCACATTCTGTCAGTGCCAGATTTGAAGGCCAGGTTATGGATGTTTTAGTTGAGGGCCTTGATGACCACGAGGAAGGTCTTGTGACTGGCAGACTCAAGTCCAATATGCTTGTTCACTTTAAGGGCAAAGAGGAACTTATAGGCCAGATTGTCCAGGTTAAGCTCACTGAGTGCAAGGGATTCTATTATTTGGGAGAGATGATTAATTAAGGGGTTATAGCAATGGCTGAGTATTCACCTATGATGCAGCATTATCTAAAGACTAAGGAAGAGTATAAGGACTGTATTCTTTTCTACAGACTTGGCGATTTCTATGAGATGTTTTTTGATGATGCCTTGCTTGTGTCAAAGGAATTAGAGATTACATTAACAGGAAAAGATTGCGGTATGGAGGAACGTGCACCTATGTGCGGCGTTCCTTTTCATGCTGCTGAGACTTATATAAACAGTCTTGTGGCAAATGGCCACAAGGTGGCTATCTGTGAGCAGATGGAGGATCCAAAGCAGGCCAAGGGCATAGTGAAAAGAGAGGTTATAAAGGTGGTCACACCGGGAACAAACCTCAATGCTCAGGCCTTGAGCGAAGACAAGAATAACTATCTTGCCAGCATTTTCTACAATGGGGATTGTTTCGGCTTTGCTATATGTGACTTCTCGACTGGAGCCTTCTTCTTGACTCAGCTTGAGAGTGATTCAGCCCTGGTTGATGAGATTAATAAGTTTTGTCCATCAGAGATTATTGTCAATGATTATTTTAATATGTCTACTGCTGATTTGAGCTTTTTGGCTCAAAAGCTTGGCATATATGTCTCAACTCTTGAAAATAGGTATTTTGATGAGGATGCGACTGTGGCCAAACTCAAGGAACAGTTTAAGGTCTCAAATCTGGATGGCTTGGGCCTCAATGATTTTCCTATAGGAAGCATTGCAGCAGGAGCCCTTCTCATATATCTCACACAGACTCAGAAGAGTGATATATCTCACATAAATCAGCTTAGCCCATATACCAACGGCAAATATATGCTTATAGATTCATCTTCAAGAAGAAATCTTGAAATTGTTGAGACTATGAGAGAGAAGCAAAAGAGGGGTTCTCTTGTTTGGGTTCTTGACAAGACCAAAACTGCTATGGGAGCAAGACTGCTTAGAAACATAGTTGAACAGCCATTGGTTTCTAAGGAAGAGATTGTCAGAAGACAGGATGTTATTGAAGAGCTTACTAAGAAGCAGGTTGACAGGGATGAACTGAGAGAGTACCTCAATCCTATATATGATCTTGAGAGACTTATGACAAGGATAAGCTGCAAAACGGCCAATCCTAGAGATTTGATTGCCTTTAAAAACTCACTCTCAATGTTGCCTCACATAAAGCACCTTGTTGAAAAGTGTGATTCTGACCTTATGCAGGAATTGGCTTTAAGCCTTGACGATTTGCAGGATATTTATAAGCTTATAGATCAAGCCATAGTTGAGGAGCCACCAATCATGATGCGTGAAGGCGGAATGATTAAAGCTGGTTATTCTAAAGAGGCTGATGAGCTCAGAGAGGCCAAAACTGAGGGTAAGAATTGGCTTGCCCAGGTTGAGGAGAGGGAGAGAGAAAATACCGGAATCAAAAATCTCAAGGTTAAGTTTAATAAGGTTTTTGGTTATTACCTTGAAGTTACCAATTCTTTTAAGAACTTAGTCCCAGCAGAATGGACTAGAAAACAGACTTTGACTAATTCTGAGCGATATACAACTGATGAGCTAAAGCACCTTGAGGAAGTTATTCTAGGCGCAGAAGATAAGCTCAATAGCTTGGAATATGACCTTGTATGTGAGGTCAGAGATAGAATCTGCCTAGAGGTTGAAAGAATTCAAAAGACGGCCAATGCAGTGGCTATGATTGATGTATTTGCCTCGCTCTCACTTGTTGCCATGAGCAATGATTATGTGAGACCAAAGATTAATCAGGATGGAATAATTGACATTAAAGAGGGAAGACATCCGGTTGTCGAGAAGATGATGAACAATGGCATGTTTATTGCCAATGACACTTATCTTGACAATAATAAAAAGAGAGTTTCGATTATCACTGGTCCTAACATGGCTGGTAAGTCAACCTATATGAGACAGGTTGCTCTTATAGTTCTTATGGCACAAATCGGTTCTTTCGTTCCAGCTAAATCGGCCAATATAGGTCTGGTAGATAGAATATTTACCCGAGTTGGCGCATCAGATGATCTTGCGAGTGGACAGTCTACTTTCATGGTCGAGATGACAGAAGTGGCCAATATACTTAGAAATGCTACAGCTAACAGTCTGCTTATCCTTGACGAGATTGGACGAGGAACAAGCACTTATGACGGATTATCTATTGCCTGGGCTGTGGTTGAGCATATTGCTGATAAGAAGGCTCTTGGAGCCAAGACTCTTTTTGCGACCCATTACCACGAATTGACTGAACTTGAAGGTATGGTTGACGGAGTCAACAACTACTGTATAGCGGTCAAGGAGAAGGGCGAGGACATTGTATTCTTGCGAAAGATTGTTGCCGGAGGTGCTGATAAGTCCTACGGTATTCAGGTTGCAAGGCTGGCCGGAGTGCCTTCGGGCGTTCTTGACAGAGCTAGTGAGATTGTTGCAGAATTGAGCGACAATGATATATCTCAAAAGGCTAAGGACATTGCCCAGTATTCCAAAAAGTCTGACAAGATGGCAGATGCCTATAAAAAGGTAGATGAGGTTGACTTGGGACAAATGTCTTTGTTTGATACTGTCAATGATAATGATATAATCAATGATTTAAAGAATATTGATATAAGCAATATGACCCCTATTGAGGCTATGAATATGCTCTATAAGTTACAGGGCAGGGCTAAAAACAGGTGGTAATTTAGCTTTTACAGAAAGGTAAATTATGGCAATTCAGGTACTTGACGATGATACAATCAATAAGATAGCTGCCGGTGAGGTTGTTGAAAGACCATCATCAGTGGTCAAGGAATTGGTGGAAAATGCTATTGATGCCAAGGCTACGGCTATAACTGTCGAGATTAAAAATGGTGGTATCACCTTTATTAGGGTTGCTGATAACGGCACTGGAATTGAAGAAGCTGACATTAGAAAGGCTTTTCTAAGACATGCTACCAGCAAAATTAAGACTGTTGAGGATCTCATGTGTGTTAACAGTTTGGGATTTAGAGGAGAGGCCCTGTCGAGCATAGTCTCAGTATCTTCGCTTGAACTTATCACAAAGACTAAGGACTCGCTTGTGGCTTACAGATATGCCAGCAACGGTGGCGTAGAGGAAGCATTTGACGAGGTGGGTGCTCCTGATGGAACAAGTATTATTGTCAAAAATCTTTTCTACAACACACCTGTGAGAAGAAAATTCCTAAAATCTGCTGCAACTGAGGCTGGATATGTTGACACCCTGATGCAACATCTGGCCCTCTCTCATCCGGAAATTTCTTTCCGCTTTATCGTAGATGGCAAGAATAAGCTTCATACTTCAGGCAATTCTAACTTTAGAGATATTATCTACAATGTCTACGGAAAAGATATTGAAAAGAATCTACTTAGGGTTAATGCCAGCATTGAGGGCATCTCTATGGAGGGCTATATAGCAAGACCAGTTGTAGTCAGAGGTTCAAGGATATTTGAAAACTATTATATCAACAAAAGATACATAAAGAACTTTATGATTACTAAGGCGATTGAGGATGCCTACAAAGGCTTCCACATGCCAAGAAACTTTCCTTTTACAGCCCTGTTATTTGAAGTTGATCCTAGTCTCATAGATGTAAATGTACATCCAACTAAGATGGAGCTTAGATTTACAACTCAGAACCAGGTTTATGATTTTGTCTATTCAGCTCTGAGAGATGTGCTCGAAAATCAGGAGATGGCTGTTGAGGTTGATTTGGAGCCTGAAAAAGAACAGACTCCCAGGCAGGTCGAAAAAGCCAAAACTGAAGACTATGTCAGAGAAAGACTTGAAGAAAAATCAGACAGAAAACCTGAAGGAAAGTTTGAAGAAAAATCAGACGAAAAATCAGTCGATAGATCAGTCGAAAAATCAGGTACTAAATCAGAAGAAGAGCCTATTCTCAGCCATAAAAGCAATTTTGAGAAAAGACTGACTACTGATTACAGTTCTATCAAGCCTTCTGCTTCTTCCATAAATGAGAATTCAGTTTATGGTTCTAAGTCGGCTGCCAGCCAGCAGGACATATCAGACAAGAAGATAGACAGCCAGCAGGACATATCAGACAAGAAGGCAGAAAATCAGCAGGGACAGGCTAATTTTAAGACTCAAGCTCCAAAGATTGATTCTGATGCCTTTGCCAACTTGAAGAAGAGATTGCCTGAGCCTTTTGAAAAGAAGGCTTCAGAGGACTTGGCTCTGGCTAAGGAGGAAATCTATAAGGCAGATAGTATGAGCAAGGCCAAGCAGGCTGAGCTTTTTGATAATCCTCTTTTGAAGGCTGAATCTGTCGATAAGATTAAAATTATAGGTCAGGCTTTTGAGACTTATTGGATATTTGAATATATGGGCAAACTCTATATTTGTGACCAGCATGCCGCTCATGAAAAGGTTATGTATGAGCGCCTCATGAAGAAAATTAAGTCCAATGCTAAGGATTCCCAAATGCTTATGCCTCCTCTAATCATAGATCTCACTATGCAGGAGGAGAATGCCTATAAGGAATATGAGGAAGAATTCAAGAAGATAGGATTTGAGATAGAGGAATTTGGCGGAAGATCATATAAGGTTGTAGGGCTTCCTGCAAATCTGCCAGATATAGACCTGAAGGAACTCTTAATTGACATGATCGGAGACCTAGTTGGTGAGAATAAGGCGAGTCTTGAACTTCTCACTATGAAGGTCGCATCTATGGCTTGTAAGGCAGCAGTCAAGGGTAATAACAAGCTTTCAGAATTGGAGGTAAAAAATCTCCTCGAGGAATTGATGCAGGCTGACAATCCTTATAATTGCCCTCATGGAAGACCGACTCTCATTGTTATGTCTAAATATGAGATTGAAAAGAAATTTAAGAGAATTGTGTAATTTGAGTAAAGGAAGAAATTATGGCTGAACTTAGTGTGTTTGAAAAGTATAAGGATAAGCCTTTGGTAATCCTTACGGGACCAACAGCCGTCGGCAAGACAGATTTATCACTTAAATTAGCAAAAGAGATTGGCGCTGAGATAATCAGCGCCGATTCTATGCAGGTTTATAAGATGATGGATGTGGGAACCGCAAAAATTTTGCCCCATGAAATGCAGGGGGTAAGACACCACCTTATAGATTATTTAGAACCCGATCAGGACCTAAATGTGGCTGATTTTAAGGAAAAGGTATTTGAGACTATAGACCAGATATATAGCCGTGGCCACATTCCAATGATTGTTGGTGGTACGGGCTTTTATATCCAAGCTATCCTTTACTGTATAGACTTAGATGATGATTCACCGGCTAATGATAAGCTGAGAAGCGAACTTATGAAATATGCCAGTGAATATGGCAATGAAGCCTTGCATGAGAAGTTAAAACTTATAGATCAGAAGGCGGCTCAAAGCATTCACCCTAATAATCTAAAGAGGGTTATCAGGGCTATAGAGTATTATGAGACTACTGGTAAGCTTATATCTGAACACAATGAGGAGCAGAGCCAGCATCAATCACCTTTTAATTATTCTTATTTTGTGCTTGATATGCTAAGAGAGGAGCTCTATAAGAGAATTAATTTAAGAGTCAATCTCATGAGGAAAAATGGCCTGACAGAAGAGTTTGAGAGAGTTTATGCAAAATATCCAAGAAGAGATAGCACAGCTATGCAGGCTATAGGCTATAAGGAGTTCTTTCCATACTTGGACGGCGAGATGAGCCTTGATGAGGTCTATGAGCAGATCAAGCAGGACTCTAGACACTTAGCTAAGAGGCAGTTGACCTGGTTCAGAAGAGAGAGGGATGTAACTTGGCTTGAACTTGACCAATTTGACAATGACAGAGATAAAGTCTTTAAATATATAATTGAATGTCTGGAAAAGAAAGGAATATATGATGGAAATTGAGAATATGTACAAAGAGATGGGAATTAGCACTGAGACATATGCTTATGCTTCAGCTATAGCTGACAGTCTCAGTGACAGATTTAAGGCGATTGATGAGATGGCTGAGCACAATCAGCTAAAGGTGCTTGCGGCTATGAGAAAGAACAGGGTTGCAGAGATGCACTTGGCTGGTACTAGTGGATATGGCTATAACGATGAGGGCAGAGATACCTTAGAAAAGGTTTATGCTGACATTTTCCACACTGAGGATGCTTTGGTTAGACCACAGATTATATGCGGAACTCATGCATTGAATATTGCTCTTTCTTCAAATTTGAGACCTGGCGATGAGCTGCTCTCGCCTGTAGGAAAGCCATATGACACAATGGATGAGATTATAGGAATCAGACCATCAAAGGGAAGTCTTGCAGAATACGGAATTACCTATGCTCAGGTAGATCTTTTAAATAACAAAGATTTTGACTATGAGGGTATCAAAAACGCAATCAATGAGAGAACTAAGCTTGTCACAATTCAGAGATCAAAAGGTTACGCTACTAGACCTAGTTTTTCTGTAAAGCAGATAGGCGAACTTATCAGCTTTATTAAGTCTATCAAGCCAGATCTTATCTGCATGGTTGACAACTGTTACGGTGAGTTTGTCGAGGAAATTGAGCCAACTGATGTGGGGGCTGACCTCTGTGTCGGATCTCTTATCAAGAATCCAGGTGGTGGACTTGCTCCTTGCGGAGGTTACATTGTAGGTAAGAAAGAGTATGTTGAGCAGGCAGCTTACAGACTTTCATCTCCTGGACTTGGAAAGGAAGTGGGAGCCACTCTTGGCACCAACAAGGACTTCTATCAGGGACTTTTCCTCTCCCCAGTAGTTGTGTCATCAGCTTTAAAGGGTGCTATTTTTGCTGCAGCAGTCTATGAGAATTTAGGTTTTAAGTGCATACCTGATTCTAAGGAAGACAGACATGACATTATTCAGGCTGTTGAACTTGGCACTGCTGAAGGTCTTATTGCTTTCTGTAAGGGAATACAGGCAGCAGCTCCAGTTGATTCATATGTGACTCCGGAGCCTTGGGATATGCCGGGTTATGATTCACAGGTAATAATGGCTGCTGGCGCCTTTGTTCAGGGCTCATCTATTGAATTGTCATGTGATGGACCATTGAGGGAGCCATATGCGGCTTACTTCCAGGGAGGTCTTACATGGTACCACGCAAAATATGGTATTATGATGAGCCTTGAGGAAATGTATAAAAAAGGATTAGTGACATTTAAAGCTTGATATGTTATAATTTTTTAGCTTATGGGAAAATGCAGGCGCGCATTTTTTTATAGGGCTTTCCGTCTGTTCGGAAAGGAAATTATGTCAAAAATCAATAATGAAACCGCAGTATTGGAGGATGGTCTCAATAAAGACCTTCCTTATGAGAGATGCCTTGCCTTGGGACCCGCAGTCCTTAAGGATGAGGAACTTTTAGCTGTAATACTTCGCACAGGAACTCTAGGGAAAAATGCTACTGATTTGGCAAGGGAGATTTTGAAGCTTGGCAGGCTTGATTCAAATAAGTCCGGCCTTGTAAATCTTGCAAACCTTACTCTGCCGCAATTGAGCTCTATCAAGGGCGTGGGGCAGGTCAAGGCTATTCAGATTCAATGTATATGTGAACTGAGTAGAAGAATGGCCAAGCAGACTGCTGCTCAAAAGGTTGATTTTTCCAATCCGGCATCTATAGCAGATTACTATATGCAGGATTTGAGAAATGAGGAGAATGAGAGATTGATATTGGCCATGCTTAACACTAAGTGTAAGCTTCTAGCTGATAAGGTCATTTCTTTGGGAACTGTCAATTCTTCTCTGATAAATCCCAGAGAAATATTTCTTGATGCGATAAGATTTAAGGCTGTCTACATAATTCTTTTACATAATCATCCAAGCGGAGATCCAACTCCTAGCAAGGAAGATTTGCTTGTAACTAAAAGAATAATGGAGGCAGGAAAATTGTTAGGAATAAGGCTTTTAGACCATTTGGTTATAGGCGACAATTCCTATGTGAGCTTAAGAGAAGACAAGTATTGTGAGTTTAGTTGATTAAAAAGATTGGAGAGATTATGAGCAATATTTATGGCGTGGATATAGGCACCAGCAATTTCAAAATGTGTAATAAGGAAAAGGGTACCATACTTAACGAAAAGAATATTATAGCTATTGCAAACAAGACAGAGCTTCTTGCATTTGGTGATGAGGCTTATGAGATGTACGAGAAGGCACCTGAGAATATTGAGGTTACATACCCAGTTAAGTTTGGTGTGATTGCAGACATTGAAAACATGCAGACACTCTTGCTCAGTTTCTTTAACAAGATCAATGAAGATAAGAAGGCAGGTGGAAACACAGATTTCTACATAGCTGTTCCAACTGATATCACTGAAGTTGAGAAGAGAGCTTTCTATGAGCTTGTAGCTGATTCAAAGATTAAGGCTAAAAATATCTATATAGTTGATAAGCCTGTAGCAGACGCTATTGGCGCTGGACTTGATGTTACTAAGTCAAAGGGTATCATGGTAGTTAATATCGGTGCTCAGACAACTGAAATTTCAGTTCTTTCTCTCGGTGGTATTGTTATCAGCAAGTCTATCAAGATAGGTGGAGACAGACTTGACGAGAATATTATCTCGACAGTTAGAAAAGAGTACAATTTGATCATTGGAAATAAGACAGCTGAAGGTCTTAAGAAAGATCTTGGAAGTGCTGTTAAGTCTGATGAAAAGTTTGCACCAGGCTTTGGCAGAAATGTATTGTCAGGACTTCCAGTTAGTGTACAGATTTCATCAGATGTTATCTTTTCAGCTATAACAGATCCTCTTCACCAGATTATGGATGCTGTAAAGATGATCTTAGAGCGCACACCACCAGAATTAGCTGCTGATATCATCAAAGATGGTATCTATGTATCAGGTGGTACTTCTAACATAAGCAATATTGAAGGCTTTATTAAGCAGGAGACAAACCTTAATGTCAATGTTGTAGAGAATCCTTCTGAGAGCGTAGTTAGAGGCCTTATCAATGTTATGAATAAGCCTGAGTTTGAAAAGATTGCTTATGTACCAGAGGATAAAAACTACGATTAATTGATTTAAAAAGGGTAAATCATGAGAGAAAAGATTGCAGCTTTCTTTACTTCAAAATACAAGTTAATAACAGTAATTATATTCTGTATTCTTTTGATGATAGCAAGCTTATTTACGGATAGGCTTGCTACACCTTTAAAAGCGGTAGTATCAACTGTTGTTGTGCCGATTCAGAAAGGTATTAATTACTTGGGACTTATCACAAACGATAAGTATGTTTCTTTTGAAGATAACAAAAAGCTTAGAGAAGAGAATGAAAATCTCAAGAGCCGGTTAGATGACCTGACTGAAGAGAACAACAGATTAAAGCAGGATACTTATGAACTCTCAAGATTGAGAGATTTATACCAGTTGGATGGCATGTATGACAGCTACAAAAAGAC
>Ga0326513_10001496_pt1 | contig 18286 bp, 16 predicted proteins | sample 2_2465_0518_D_FD_203654 | JGI IMG/M metagenome (GOLD analysis project Ga0326513, IMG submission 203654) | Bovine rumen microbial communities from UC Davis, California, United States - 2_2465_0518 | ecosystem: Host-associated > Mammals > Digestive system > Stomach > Rumen | place: USA... | reverse complement strand
AAAAAATCGGGGGGGGCGCAGATTCGGCGGCCTGTTCGACCGATACAAGATGGAACCGGTTCGGCCAGAGATTCGACCGGTACAAGTACCACACCCAGATGCGGACGGACAACCCCTCGAAAATATCCGGGGGGGGGTGCGACTTCCAGAGTCAGACGGGGGGGTATCACGGCAAGTGGCCGGATGCGGTAGAACCGGGGGCACCTGGGCGGCAAAATTCGGCAAAAAAATCATAGCGTGGGACGTGGCTCCAGGGGACGATTACTTCAGGGAATTGTTTCGCGTCTCACGCAGACAAATCATCTGGGGCGGGAATTATTTCGGTTTGCCGCCGTCGAGAAATTTTGTCGTCTGGGATAAATGCCAGTCGGAGAATTTCAGCATGGCGATGGCGGAATACGCATGGAACAGCATACCCGGAAACGCAAAGATATTCAGGATGGCGCCGATGGGCAAGCCCGGCGAGCGGTGGCATCCGACACAAAAGCCGGTGGCGCTGTACACGTGGCTATTGAAGCTGTACGCAAAGCCTGGCTACAAGATACTGGACACGCATGTGGGCAGCGCTTCGAGCCTGATCGCCTGCCATCGGGCGGGGCTGGAGTACTGGGGATTTGAGATCGACGAGATCTATTACGAAAAGGCGCGAGCGCGCCTGGATCGGGAGACGGCGCAGGTCAGCATGTTGGATTTGGGGATATGACGCGGACGCTATTTGACGCCCCGCGCTACTGCCTGACGGCAAGCGCGGGTTTCGGGGCGCGGTCAGCCGATGACCGGCCCCTCAGTCCGGCTTGCGCCGGACGCTATGGCGTCCCTACGGCGGGAAATGATGAAGGTTGGTGATTGACGATGCCTGAGAGCGTAAAGGATTTGACGGTAAGGCTGTCGTTTGAACATGGCGATACAAAGAGCCAGATTCAGGCGATCAAAAACGAGATAAAGCTGCTGGATTCGGGCTTTCAGGCGGCGGCGATGGAGGCCGGGGGCTTTTCAAGCAGCCTGGATGAGACCCGGGCCAAGGCGCAGATGCTCCAGCAGCAGGTGCAGCTTCAGCAGCAGGCGGTGCAGAGGTACGGGGTCGCCATCCAGGAGGCGTCAAAAAAGGTCCGGGAGATGACGGCGCTGCACGAAAAGGAGGGCCAGAAGCTTTCCGAAGCACGGGCGAAGCGGGACGACCTGAAGAACCAGATCAAAGAGCTGACCGCCGCGATGGACGCCGAACGCGCGGCCGGGGGCGAAAACAGCGAGGCCTACCAGCAGATGGCCGAAAAGCTTTCGGGCCTGCAGAAGGAGCTTGAGGGCACAGACAAGGAGATCAAGAGCCTTGAGCGCTCCTTTGCCGCCAGCGAGAAAAAGATCATCACCAGCGAAAAGGCGGTGCAGAAGTTCACCGCGGCGCAGAACCTTGCAAAGGTCGCAGAGGGTCAGCTGCGGGAGCAGCTTTCCCAGACCCAGGCGCGGCTCAAGAGTCACGCGGACGCCTGGGCGGACGCCGAGAAAAAGCTTCGGGGCTATTCCGAGGCGGCCAAGAACGCCGGCAAGAATCAGGTGGCGGCGGGCAAGCGCCTTTCAAAGGTGTCCGCCGGGATCCTGGCCGCGGGCGTGGCGGCGGGCAAGGCCGCCATCGACTGGGAGAGCAGCTTTGCGGGCGTGCGCAAGACCGTGTCCGGCACGGACGAGCAGCTGGCGCAGCTGGAGAAGACGCTTTTGTCCATGGAGGTGCCCACGGACTTTGACGAGCTGGCCGACATCGCGGCCGGGGCGGGGCAGCTGGGCATCGCCACTGAAAATGTGGCGGGCTTTACCCGGACGATGGCCGACCTTTCGGAGACTACCGACCTGACCGCGGACGCCGCGGCCACGGCCTTTGCCCAGTACGCAAACGTGACCGGGATGCCGCAGGAGAACATCGCGCGGCTGGGATCCGTGACGGTGGAGCTGGGCAACAACCTGGCCACCACCGAATCCAAGATCGTGGACTTCGCCACGGCGATCGCCGCCGCGGGCAGGCAGGCCGGGATGACCGACCAGCAGATCTTTGGGATCGCCGGCGGGCTGTCTTCCCTGGGCCTTGAGGCCCAGGCGGGCGGCACCGCTTTTTCAAAGGCGATCGTGGGCATGCAGGTGGCGGTGGAGACCGGCAGCGAGGACCTTGAGAATTACGCCCGGGTGGCCGGGATGACCAGCGAGCAGTTCAGGCAGGCGTTTTCAGAGGACGCCGCGGGGACGTTCATCCGGTTCGTCGAGGGGCTGTCCAGCGGCAGCGAGAGCGCCATCGTGATGCTCGACCAGATGGGCGTGACGGAGACGCGGCTTCGGGACACCCTGCTGCGCGCCAGCGGGGCCAGCGATCTGATGGTGCGGTCCATCAACATGGCAAACAGCGCCTGGCGCGAAAACACCGCGCTGACCAACGAGGCCAGCGTGCGCTATAACACCACGGCCAGCCGCATGCAGATGATGGGCAAAAACGCCCAGCGCGTTGCGATGGATTTTGGCAAGAGCCTTTTGCCGATACTCGAAAAGGGCATGGACGCGGTAAGCGGCGTGATCGAAAAGTTTTCGGCGCTGGACGAAAGCACCCGCGAGGGCATCGTCAAGTGGGCGCTCTACGCCGCGGCGGTGGGGCCGGCGCTGACGATGCTTGGAAAGGCCAACAACCTGATCGGCGGCGTTGCGGGCAAGATCGCCGATTTTGCCGGCACCATGGCAAAGGGCGCGGCCGAGGGCGGCGGACTGCTCAAGGCGCTGTCGGGGCTGATGGGGCCGGCCGGCATGGCCGGACTGGCTGTGGGCGCCCTCTATGCCGGATACAAGCTTCTGGACATGGCAAGCGGGGCCAAGGCCGCCCGGGAGGCGGTGGCGGCGCTGAACGCCGAGGCCAAGAGCTGGGTGGAGACGCAGGCGACGACGCTGTACGACACCGGCAATGGCGATCCGCTATCGCTGTACGGGCTGACCAAGAGCGACTTCACGGGCCAGGGGCAGGAGACCCTTGCGGCCGCCGAGAGCTGGATGGACGAGCTTGTCAAGGTCTGGACCGACGGAAAGAGCGAGACCAACGAGATCGTCAGGCAGTTCACGGAGGGCTTTACCAGCGGCAGCGATGATGTCCGGAAGGCCATGGAGGACTACAGCCAGTTCCTCGGCAAATACGACGCCCTGACGCCGCAGCAGCAGGCCGCCATGGAGGCGGACCTTGAACAGCTAGAGGCCTGGGACGACGAGGTGGCCGCGCTGCTCAAGAAGCGGCAGAACGGGTATCTGACGGAGGAAGAACAGGCGCGGCTCAAAGAGATCCTCGAAAAGCGCAGCGAGATCGAGCTCAAGTACAGCTTCGCGGACGCCTCGGACGGCTACGACAAGATCGTGACCGGCATGCAGGCGGCGGTGGAGCGGGCCAGGGCCAACGGCGGCGACGCCAGCAGCGAGGTGTACGGCAACGCCATGAACGCCCTGGTGGAGGGCCGGAGGGCGTACCTTGAGGCCGTGGACCAGAGCTATGACGCCGAGTACGCCCAGATCCAGCTGATCGAGGACGAGACGGCCCGCACGGAGGCGCTGATGGCGCTGAATCAGCGCTACAACGAGCAGCGCGCCGAGGGCCAGGCCGCCTACGACAAGGCCGTGCGCGAGGCCGGCGTGGACGCCTGGAAGGCCGGCGGCTACACCGAGCAGGTGGAACAGGTGCGGCAGCTGGCGGCCCTGATGGGAGACCTGGAGGGCAAGACGCTGCCGGAGATCCAGGCGAAATTTAAGGAGATCGGCCTGGACGAGGGGCAGCTGACGAGCATGCTGGCGCTGGTGGAGCAGCTCAAGGCCGCCGGCATGAGCAACGAGCAGCTGCTGGATCTGGGCATTGACTACGACGGGCTCATGACCATGGTGGAGGGCATCCGGGACATCGCCAAGCAGACGGAGGGACTTGAGGGCATCGCCCAGATGTTCGGGGAGGCCCTGCCCCAGGAGATCCAGCGGGTGCTGGTGGGCCTGGACATGACCCAGGCGGCCCAGGACTGGGCGGAGTTTGCCGAGGGCGGCAGCCTTGAAAAGATCAAGGCGCAGGCGGAGATCGGCGAGGTGGACGCCAGCACCATCACGGTGAGCGGCGCGGCGGTGGTGAACGGCGAGCTGGCCGCGGTGAACCCCAAGGCGAACACCGTGTACCGGGTGACCGGGGCCAGTGTGAGCGTGGACGGCACGCTGGGCGCCGTGACGGGCGCGGACGGCGTGACCTATCAGGTGGCCGGGGCCACCGTGACGGCGGACGGCAAGCTGGCCAGCGTGACGACCGAGGACGGCGTGACCTATACCGTGACGGACGCGGACGTGCGGGCGGACGGCACCCTGGCGTCGGTGACCGGCGCGGACGGCGTGACTTATACCGTGACGGGCGTCAAGGCCAGCGTGGACGGCGTGCTGAACACGGTGACGGGCGCGGACGGCGTGACCTATCAGGTGAGCGGAGCCGCCGTGAGCGTGGACGGCACCCTGGGCGCCGTGACGGGCGCGGACGGCGTGACCTATCAGGTGACCGGGGCCACCGTGACGGCGGACGGCAAGCTGGCCAGCGTGACGACTGAGGACGGCGTGACCTATACCGTGACGGACGCGGACGTGCGGGCGGACGGCACCCTGGCGACGGTGACCGGCGCGGACGGCGTGACCTATACCGTGACGGGCGTCAAGGCCAGCGTGGACGGCGAAGTGGGCACGATCACGGGCAAGGACGGCAAGGTCTACAGGGTCGTCAGCGCCACCGTGCTGGCGGACGGCACCCTGGCGACGGTGACGTGCGAGGACGGGAAGACCTACCGGGTGGAGAACGGCCAGATCGTGGCCGAGGCCACCCTGGAGGGCGTGGACGGAGAAGGCAAGACCTACACGGTCAATAACGCCAACGTCACCGCCGCGGCGAAGATCAAGCTGAACCCGCTGGACCGGTCGGCCATCGCGGCCTTCAACGCCAACAACAGCGTCAACAAGAGCGGGCTTGAGGCCAAGGTGGGCGTGGGCTTGGGCAGCGGCTGGCAGGGCAAGCTCAAAGAGGCGTTTGACACGGGCAAGCTGGCCGTGTACGGCGCAGACGGCCTGCCGCTGGATGTGACGCCGACGGTGGTCAGCCAGATCACCGCCCAGGACGTGTGCGTGATGGACGAGGACGGCACGCTGCACGTGATCATCACGCCGGAGGTGGGCAGCGAAGAGGCGGTGACCGCGACCCGGGAGGCCAACGAGGACAACGGGCCGCTGCAGGGCACGGTGCTTGAATGGATGAGCGCGGACAACAGCAAGGTCATGGCCGACATCTCCAACGCGCTGGGTCAGATCCGGGAGCTCAAAAAAGAGCTCCAGGAGCTGCATGAATCCGGAGATCTGTACAACGAAAACGGCATGGACGAGGCCTCGCTGACGGCAGCGCTGAACGAGCGGATCGGCTACCTGGCCAGCCAGTATGAGGGCTTTCAGTACAATCAGGAGCGCATCGAAGAGATCGCCGCGGAGGCGGCGAATCTGATGGCGGCGCTTGAGAGCGGGGAGCTGGATCCGGACAAGGCAGCGGAGTACGCCCAAAGGCTTCAGGAGGTCATCGACATGATTACCGCCGCCGAGGAATACACGGGCCAGGGCGAGAGCATCTCAGAGGGCATCAGCGAGGGCATGGCCAAGTTCGGATGGACCGGCACCGCCGAGGAAGTGAAGGGTGCGCTGCAGGCGGCTGTGGACGGCGCCATGGAGATCAACAGCCCGGCCAAGGTGATGATCCCCACCGGCGAGGGCGTCAGCGAGGGCATCGCCCTGGGCATGACGCAGTTTGGCTTTGCGGCGGCGGCGGCTACGGTGGCGGCGAACGTCACCGGCGCCTTCGGGAGCATGCGCGGACAGGGCCAGGTGATCGGCGATCAGTTCGGCCAGGGCCTGCAGCGGGGCCTGGCGGGGCGGATTGGGCAGATCGTGAGCCAGGCAAGGCAGGCGGCCAACCAGATCACCGAGGCGTTCCGGGTGGCCTGGGACGAGCACAGCCCGTCAAGGGTGGCGGCGAACCTGACCGAGATGTTCGGCGCGGGCCTGGAAAAGGGCATGGAGCACTGGCCGAAGGTGAGCGAGCGTCTATTGAACGACGACCTGGACGCGCTTTACGGCGGGGCCAGGCGGGCGAGCGACGCGGCCGCGGAGACGACGAACAACAACAACAGCGTGAATTTGAATGTCGGCGAGCTGAAGGTCAGCGACCGGCAGGATGTGGAAAGCCTGGCGTATGAGATCGCCGGCATCAGCCGACGGGCGCAGATGGCGTCAGGGCATAGGTAGCACGGACGCCAAGAATGGCGTCCCTACGGGGATGCGGGATGGTGATATGATATGGTCAACGACTGGATGATCTGGAAGGGCGTGGACTGCCGGGAGATGGGCTGCGTGTGCGTGGAGCAGCCGCCGGTGACAAGCGCCAAGGAAAAGCTGACCTTTGAAAAGGTGGCCGGCAGGAGCGGGACGGTGATCCTCAAGGAAGGGGACAACGTGCGGGAGGACATGACGATGAACTGCACGCTGGCGCTCATGGAGCCGTCCGCCATCAGCGACGTGATCAAATGGCTGCACGGATCCGGGCGGGCGCGGTTCGCAAGCCGGCCCGACCGGGAATACGACGCGGTTGTCTCCAATCAGATCGAGATGACAAAGGTCATCGCCGCCCGGGATGTGCGCACGTTTCCGGTGTCCTTCAGGGCGCAGCCCTGGGCTTATCATTTGAATGTCCAGGACATCGAGATCACCGAGTCCGGGACCATCGTCAACAATCCGGGGACGGCGGCCAGCGCGCCCAGAATCACCGTGTACGGGTCGGGCAGCGTGGCGCTTCGGGTCGGCGGGCAGCTGATGACGCTGCGGGGCATCGAGGACGGGATCATCCTGGACTCGCAGTTGTGTGACGCTTTGACGCTTGACGGCGCAGGGCTTCTCAACGGACATGTGACCGGGGAGTTTTTTGAGATCCAGCCGGGGGCCAGCGCGGTCAGCTGGGGCGCGGTGGAGGATGAGCCGGGCGGGACGGTGACGCGGATCGTGATCGCGCCCAGGTGGAGGGATTGGTAATGATCACCATTTATCCACAAGATTGCACAGACTTTTCCACAAACGGATTAGGGGCGCTGACGCCGATAAGGTGCGTGGCCAGCGCCGCGGACGGTCATTACACGGACCTTGAACTTGAGCAGCCCATCGACTCGACGAATCGGTGGGCCTTGCTTGTGTGCGGAGCCATCGTGCGCGCGCCGGTGCCGAGCCGGGAAAATCCGGAGTATGAGGTATCTGTCAGCGTGCCGGCCACGGAGACGGTGACGGTCCAGCGCGAGGTGTACCGGGTGCGGGTCAATTCGCATTTGCGCCTTCGCAGCGGCCCGGGCACGAATCACAAAATCCTGGATGCCTACGAAAACGGCGTCCGGGTCGTGAAGATCGGGCAGGACGGCAGCTGGTACAAGGTCACGGTGCAAAAGGGCGGCAAGACCGGCTGGATGTACTCGGGGTATCTGACCTATGTGGAGTCGATCACGGAGCAGGTCACCCGGGAGCAGGCCGCGCCTTCAAAGCGCGCCATCCAGCTGCGGCCCAGCGATCATCAGCTGTGGCGCATTTATTCCGTCGAGCCGGACACCGACAAGGGTACGGTGACGGCAAAGGCGCAGCACATCTTTTACGACCTGCAGTACAACCTGGTGGGAGAGGACTACGCGCCCGAGGCCGTGCCGGCCCAGACGGCGCTTCAAGCGATTTGGCAAAAGCTTTCGGTGACGCCGGAGCATGTGCTTCGGATCCCGTATGAGATCACAAAAAAGATCGACGGGGATTACGGCTTCAAAAATCCCATTGAGTGCATGCTGGACGGGGACGATGGTGTCCTCAGTCAGGCCGGGGCGCGGCTGGTGCTGGACAATTACGACGTATGGATCCTGCCGGACACCGAGCGCGACACCGGCGTGACCATCCGCCGCGGGAAGAATCTCAAGGGCGTGAAGGTGACCACCGACGAATCCGGCGTCGTGACGCGCATCATCCCGCGGGGCAAAAACAAGGACGGGGATCCGCTGTACATCACCGGAGGCACCGGCGCAAAGGGCGACGGGGTGGACAGCAGCCACATCGCAGAATACCCGGCGCCACGGATCCAGATGAAGGATTACGACGTAAAGGTCGTTGACAAGGATCCGGACGGGGAGAAGACCTTCCCCAGCAACAGCGCCGCGCGGGCGAAGCTTCTTGAGCTTGCGCAGGCGGAGTTTGACGAAAACGGCGCGGACCTTGCCAGCTACGGTCTGAAGGTGGACTTCATCCTGCTTGAAAACAGCGGGGATTCCACCTGGGCCGGCCTGCAGTCGGTGTTTTTGGGGGATACCGTGACGGTGATCGACAGCCTGATCGGGGTGTCGGCAAAGGTCGAAGTCGTGGGCTTCAAATTCAACTGCCTGTCGGGGCAGTATGAATCCCTTGAGCTTGGCGATGTGCAGGAGGTCACCCAGAAGGTGTTCTCCTACCAGCTGCCCACGGGTGGCGTATCGGGCACAAAGATCGCAAGGAACAGCGCGGACGGCAGCGTGCTTCGGGATCTGAGCGTGCAGTACGCCAAGATCGACACGGCGGCGGTGGAGCAGCTGTCGGCGAACGCCTTGAGCGCCATCACGGCCCACATCGGCGCGCTGACGGCGGGCACCATCACCACGGACGAGCTGGTGGCCAGCGTGGCCCACATGCTCAACTTGACAGCGGCGAATATCAGCGCCCAGGGCATCCAGACCGATACCCTTGCGGCGCAGCTGGCCGACATCGCCGTGCTGTGCGCCGGTACGGGCAATTTTGACCGTGCCACGGTCCGCCATCTGGTGGCAAACGCCATGAATCTGGAATATGGCGTCGGCGATACCGTCAGCATCACCAACCTGCGCGTCGCCTATGCCCAGATGGCCAGCGCCGCCATCGGCAACTTGTGCGTCAAGGCGTCAAACGGCAGCTATTACGCCCTGGATGTGGCGGCGGACGGCACCGTCAGCGCCACCCCGGCCACCGTGACCGAGGAGGAGATCGACGCCGGGCAGACGGACGCGGGCCGCGTGATCCTGGGCACCGACATCACCGCCGCGAACCTCTCCACCGGCAACCTGCTGGGCACCTACGCCCTGATCAACGCCATCGACGCCGCCCGCATCGATGTGGATCAGCTGATCGCCCGCCAGGCGTTCATCGACAGGCTGAACACGTCTCTGATTGCGAACAATCAGATCATCCAGATGCAGATCGGCAGCGCCGTGGACGCCCTGGAGATCGGCGGGCGGAACATGATCATCAACACCCTGCACCCGGACGTGTCCACGGCAGCGAAGCGCCCCAGGCTGGCAGGCCAGCAGAGTAACACCGGCATCAGGGGCACCGCCAGCACGGCGGAGCACGGCTTCAGGGCGACGGTGACGGAATCGGCGTTGAACTATCAGTACATCTACTTTGGCAACAGCGCCAATAGCTCCATGAACATGCACGGCTTGACCGCCGGTCAGACCTATACCTTTTCGGCGGATATGAGCTGGAAGGCGCTTTCCGACTGCGCAGAGGCCCCGGACGACGCCAGCTATGTGATGCAGTTCGTCTTCAGGGCAAAGCACGACGGCGCGTCCGCGTTTTCGCTGATCGAGCAAAAGGACATCGCTGCAATCACCCGGGCGGACATGGGCCAGGTGATGACCGGGCGCGTGGAGGCCACCTTCACGGTGCCCCGGGACGCCGTGGCCATCTACATCGGCATTTCCTGCAGTCTGCACTCCGCGCTCTACACCGCCGCGGGCGACTACATTGAGCTGCGCAACATCAAGCTGGAGACCGGCAGCAAGGCAACGGCGTGGACGCCAGCGCCCGAGGATGTGGACGCGGCCACCGCCGCCGCCCAGACCGCCGCGGACAATGCCGCGTCGGCGGCAGCGACCGCCCAGGGGACGGCAGAAAGTGCCCAGACCGCCGCCGGAAATGCTCAAAGCACGGCGAACAGCGCCGCGTCGGCAGCTTCTGCCGCTCAAAGCACGGCGGATGGGGCCGCTTCGGCGGCGTCTGCCGCCCAGGGCACCGCCGACAGCGCCGTCACGGCGGCGGCGACGGCCCAGGGCACCGCCGACAGCGCCGTCACGGCAGCGGCCACGGCTCAGGGCACCGCCGACAGCGCCGTGACCGCCGCCGCCACGGCCCAGGGCACCGCCGACAGCGCCGTGACCGCCGCTGGTACTGCGCAGAGCACGGCGAACAGCGCCGTCACGGCAGCGGCCACCGCCCAGAGCACGGCGGAAGCCGCCCAGGACAGCGTGGATAACCTGGAGATCGGCGGGCGAAACCTGCTGCTCCACACCGCTGAGCCCGAGGCGGAGGATCTGGTGCTGACAAGATCGACGATCAGCGGCGACATCATCACCCTGACGCCCACCAGCGCCGCGGCCTATGCCAAATACAAGACCCGCTTCACGCTGGGCGACCTGCGCGGCAAAAGGCTGGTGTTTTCCGTCGACGTGCGAGAGATCGAAAGCCCCGCCGGGTACGGCACCGACACGATCAACCTATACAGCGCCTTGCAGCTGAAAAGCCGCGAGAATGTGGCCGTTGCGTCGGCAAACGACGTCTATCAGCGTCTATACCTGCCTCAGCAGCCCGGATGGAGCCGGTACGTGCTCAACATCGTGGTGCCCGATACGATCACCCTGGGCAAACAATCCATCCTGGAGGATGAGGGCGCGGACGACCTGGTGTTCAGCGTGTACGTCGGCCGGGCAAAGACCACCTGCCCCATTGAGACGCGTCGCTGGAAGCTTGAATTCGGCGACAAGCCCACCGATTGGACGGCAGCGCCCGAGGATGGGGAAGCGGCCACGGCGGCGGCCCAGAGCGCCGCGGACCGCGCCCAGGCGGCGGCGGACGACGCCCTTGAGACCACCACGCAGCTGACGCGGTACATCACCATCACCGCCGACGAGGGCATGCGCCAGAGCGTCCCCGGCAGCACCTACAGCACCCTGGTGGATGAGGTGGGCTATCACATCGAGCAGAACGGCGAGAAGATCGCCAGCTTTTACAAGCGCCAGCTGGCCGTCGAGGAGGTGCGCGTGGGCGCGCTCAGGGCCACGCCCTGCATCGTGCAGCGCAGAAGCGCCGACGGCGGCCTGGTATTCATCCCGGAGGTGTAACGACCAATGAGCACATTGACCGTCAACAGCAGCAAGGTGGCCTTCGCGGCATCGCCCTCCATCAGCAGCTGGTCCAGCGACTACGCCATGCAGGGCGCATGGGGGTCTGACAAGCGCGTGGGCCTGATCGTGTTCGGCTCCCTGCGCAATAATGTGGACTGGAGCGCCCAGGCCATAAGCCAGGTGAAATTAAAGCTCACCTTTGGCAACGCGGGCGCGTCCCGCTCCGGCAAGGTGCTTTATTTGCACACTGCCACCCGCAACAGCGCAGGCGGCAAGGGCAGCGCCGCCGTGGGGGACAGCCTGGGCACCGTCACGCTGTCGAGCGCCGGGCGCCTGACCGATGAGACCATCACGCTGTCTGAAACCAGCAATGCGGCGGTGTTCGCCGCCATGGCCGCGTGGATCACCGGCGGCAGCACGTCCGCCCTGGTCATTCATGCGCCGGAAACGGCATCGAGCGGCAACTACAGCACGAATTATCTCAATGTCACCAAAGCTGTACTGACGATCGATTACGAGCTCGCAGGCAGCGCCCTGACGGTGACGCCCACGGCCATCACGCCCGGGACGACGGCGGCGGTGACGGTGGATCCCATCGAGGCCGAAGGGACGCTGACCCATACGCTCAGATACGTCGTGGACGGCACGAGCACCAACATCACCACGCTGGCGGCGGGGGTGACCAGCTACAGCTGGGCGGTGCCGGACGCGCTGTTCACAGCCATGCGGACGGCGAAGGTCACCGCGCGGGAGATCACGCTGGCCCTGGACACCTACGAGGACGGCGATCTGAGGGGCACGCGGGAGGTGGCGGTGACGCTGACGGTGCCGCAGACCGCGCGGCCCACCATCACGGTGTTCACGCCCCGGCGCTACGGCAGCTACATCGACGACCAGTCCCAGACCCAGTACCGGGACGACGTGACCGGCGTCAACGTGTGGATGGACATCGCCGTCAGCGTCACGGCAGCGGCCGCGCCGAACTGCAACAAGGCCAGCATCGCCCTTTACGGGTGGCCCGGCGACGACGAGAGCCAGCGGGCGCTGATCAAGACGTTTTCGTCCGATGCGACCATCACCAGCTACACGCTGACGCACTCGGCGGGGATGATCAGCCAGACCGTGCCGCTGGGCGACAGCTGGACCTATGAGCTGATCATCGACAACGGGTACTTCACCGTCAGCACCCAGGCCCGCGTGGACAAGTCCACCGCGCCCTTGCACATCGCCGGGTCCGGCTACGGCGTGGGCATCGGCAAGTATTCCACCGGCACCGCGTCCGACCCGCGCTTTGAGGTGGCCTGGCCCGCCCGCTTCGAGGGCGGCATCCTCAATGTTCAGGCGGGGCAGACGCCCAGCGGCGGCACCAGCGTGGCCGCGGGCGGCTATGAGGATGTGGCCATCACCTTCGACCAGGCCTATTCCGTTGCCCCTGTCGTCGTGGTGGGCTTTTTGACATCATCCACAGCGGGCGCTTTCGGGCGGTGCAGCGTGTCGGTGGTGCCTGGCAGCATCACGGAGACGGGCTTCACGGCCCGCATTTTTAACGGCGACAGCGCCTCCAGGACGCCGAGGCTGACCTGGATCGCGGTGGGGATACCCTAGAGAGGAGGCATCAACTTGAGCAGGATCATCCCTGTCGATTTCAGCGCGAGCACATCGGATGCGAATGTGGCGTGGTCGGATATATGGATTGATTATTTTGTGGATCAGGGGGCGAGTACATGACGGCGGAACGGCATGATCTTGAAATGGTGCGCGGCGACACCTTCGCCTTCGGGGTGCGGGTGACCAACCTCGACGGGGCGCAGGTGACCGGCATCTGGTTTACCATCCGGAAGGTGGCGTCGGAAGATCCCATCGTGGTGCAGAAGAGCATCGGCGACGGGGTGACGCCCGCGGTGGACGGCTATTACCGGGTGCGGGTCGCGCCCGAGGATACGGCTGAAATTGAGGCGGGACAGTACAATTACGACCTGCAGGTCAACATCGGCGAGGATGTGTACACGCCGATCGCCGGGAAGATCCGGATTGCGCAGGATGTCACGTGGTGATGCCTCATCCGGCGCTGACGCGCCACCTGTCCACGGGGCTGCCGCCCCCACCTTGCTGAAAACAGTCCACTGGACTGTTTTCCGGGCGCGCGGTGCCCCACAAGGGGAAGGCTTTTGGAAAATGTGCGGACGCCAAGAATGGCGTCCCTACGGGGTAATGCGAGTCCATAGGGACACCATTTATGGTGTCCGGGAAAGGTGGTAAATATGCCGGAAGACATCAATGTGGTCTTTGAAAGCGGGCCGGAGATCGAGATCCATTTTGGTATGGCGGATGAAATAAATGTGACGATCGAGGGCGGCCCGGAGATCGAAATCACTTTCGGCGAGGTGCCCGAGGGGCTGTTTGACGCCATGGCGGCAGCGGCCGCAAGCATCGATGCGCTGGGCCTGTCCGTGGTGGCCCGGGTGCGGCCGCTGGGGCAGACGCCGCTGAGCGCCGGGACGATCATCGACGCGGTGGGCGTGCCCGCCTGGGTGGAGGATGTGACGCCCTACGCGGCCTACGGCATCACAGATCCGGGCTGGTACGTGTTCGCGCGGATCATGGCGCCGGACGGCGCGCTGGTGACCGGTCAGACGGCGATCACCGGCGCGGCGGGGTACATCGCCGAGATCGGGGCCGATCACGTGGACGTGGCGGTGTCCTTTGAGGTGGCCGCCATGGCAAAGGCCGTGACGGTCACATGGGGCGAGACAGCGGAGACCTTTTATTTCCGCGCCGCCGACCTTGCGGTCCGGAATTTGGACTATCGAACCACCTTTTACCTGTACGACCTGAGCCAGTGCTGCGTGTGGAGCTACGCGCTCACCACGGACACCGCTTTTGTGGCGGGCAGTCGGTACTTTACACTGTCGGACGGCGTGTACGTTGAGGCCATCGAGGGCACGGACTGGACGGCGGGCGAGGCCATCCCGGCGGACACCTACTACAAGCACAGCAAGGTGTTGTTTACCGGCATGACGCGCAACGTCACCTACAAGCTGGAGGAGATCATCGACTGCCCGATTGAGATCGAGCTGCCCGAAGTCACCGACGATGGCTATGGCGCGTGGTTCGAGCTGCAGCTCAGGTACAGCGCCAGCGTGTCCTGCACGCTGCTGCCGCCTGAGGGCGTCAAGATCGGCACGGTCTCAACCCAGGCCCAGACGGCAGGCGTCAATGTGATCGACCTGCAGTACACGGACCTATGCGGCGTCAAAATGTGGTCGCTGCTGAATACCCACAGCAACATCCCGACGTAACGTAAGGAGGTGAGACGGTCATGGCAGAGGAAAAATGGTACTATGAAAAGCTGAGCGAAAAGGGCTACAAAAAGCGCGCGCCGCTGAACGATCCGGACGGCAAGATCACCGGCAGGCACGTCTTTGGGCTGAAGGCGTGGTTTGACGAAAATCCCGAGGAGCGCATCCGCCTGGGCTGGGTCAAGCACATCACCCATCCGACAAAGGACATTGAGTACGACAAGTCCTGCCAGTATCTGGTCAACTCGCCCTTGATCATCGACGCGCACACCGTCGAGGACAACTGGCAGATCATGACCATGAGCCCGGAGCAGATGCGGCTTGCGGAAACGGGCACGGGCGTGGAATCGCTCATGTACAATGACAGCATCGTGTGGGAATCATGGTGGGAGGATGAGGACGTATGAGCATGGACATCAATGTGATGCGCCAGATACAGGCGCAGAAGGCCAGAGAGCAGGAGCTGCAGCAGGTGCCCCTTGACCCGGAGGGCCGGGCGATGGCCGAGGACAAGCGCAAGACCTTTGATCTGCCCACCAATGCGGTCAAGGTGGACCCGCTGAGATAGGAGGACGCCAATGTACGACATCAAACCCGTGACTTCGACAAAGGACACCGTCTGCGGGCCGGTAAGCCTTAAGATGCTGCTTGCTTTTTACGGCCACGAGGCCGACCTTGACGCGCTGATCACAGAGTGCGGCGTGGGCGTGGCCGGTTGCGGCGCGGCGGACGTGCTGCGCGTGGGCCGTGCGCACGGCCTGGCAGACATGGCCGCCTATCGCGAGCACGCCGAGGCGCTGTACCGGCAGGACCGGCCCGCGATCCTTTGGTGGCATTACAATCATTTCGTGGTGTATTGCGGCCTGGACGCAAACGGTGAGCCGATCATCGCCAACCCCATCCGTGGGCGCTACGCCATCGACCGGGGCACCTTTGAATCGCTTTACAGCGGCATTGCCCTGATCAATGGGCAGCCATCCGACATCATGCCGGACGATTACTTCGGCGAGAACGAACCCGAGAGCGACTACTGGAACGAATAGAAAGGAGATCACCCCATGAATTATATCATCATTGAAATGCAGACCACGAACGGCCAGTCCGCCGTCGTCCCGCCCATTGCCTACACCGACGCCATTGAGGCGGAGGCGGTGTTCCTGGAGAAATGCGCTTATGCCCGCAGAAGCGGCCTTGACAAGCATACCGTGGTGCTGCTCAACGACGAGGGCGGCACGGTGGCAAAGAAGTGCTTCAAAAAGTGAGAACCAGTAATTAAGAAGCAGGGGGCATGGGCGTGATCGATGCGTGGTATCTGGCGATCATCGTTCCGTTCAGCGTCATGCTGGGCATGCTGATCGTGGCGGTGCTCGGGGTTAATGATGAGGAAGACAGGAGGAAATAAACGATGGCAGTAAAGATCGGATCGGCAAGGATTGACGAAAACGGCAAGGCCTACAACGGCAAGGCGGGGGATCAGACCGGCAAGGAGGTCTCCACGCAGAGCTGGTATCTGTCCAGCAAGGGCTGGCGGGTGTTCCGGGCGAAGAATCCGGCGGCGGCGGAGAAGATCGCCCAGTGCATGGAGCGCGCCTGCGCCAACAGCCACATCGGCTATGATCAGTATCAGCGCAACACCCTTTACAAGGTGGCGGAGCCGCTGGGCTTTGACACGGCGAAGGTGACCACCAACTGCGAGACGGACTGCTCGGCGCTGGTGCGGGTGTGCTGCGCCTATGCGGGCATCCTGGGCCTGCCCAGCGACTTCAGGACGGGCAACATGCCCGCGAACCTGATGAAGACCGGGGCGTTTGTCGAATTGTGTGGCGACAAGTACCAGGCGCAGAGCCAGTATCTGGGCCGGGGCGACATCCTGGTGACCAAGACCGCCGGTCACACCGTCGTGGCCCTGACCAACGGCAGCGCCTACGAGGGCACCGTGACGCCGCGGGATTACGAGCTGGGCGAGCGGATTCTGCGCCACGGCTGCGAAGGCGCGGACGTGAAGCTTATGCAGGAGATGCTGGCAAAGCTGGATTATGACTTGGGCCGCTATGGCTGCGACGGCGATTTCGGCGACTGCACCGAGCTGGCCGTGAAGGCCTTCCAGACGGCGGCGGGCGTGGACGTGGACGGCGAGGCCGGCCCGATTACGCTGAAGGCGCTGAAGGAAGCCATCGAGGCGATCACGCCAAAGACCGCCGGCAGGAAGGTCGTGATCGAGGGCGGCAACTGCTACATCCGGACCGCGCCCAACACGGACGGCAAGATCCTGGGCGTTGCAAAGCGCGGGACCGAGCTGCCCTTTGGCGGCGAGGTCAGCGACAACGGCTGGCCGCTGGTGGAGTATCAGGGCCAGAACGCATGGGTCAGCGGCAAATACGGGAGGCTGACGGAATGATGGACATGACGAGACAGATTCAGGTGGCCGTGGTCCGGGCTGATATGTTCATCTGCTCCGCGATCCATTGCCTGAAGATCATCCTCCCGTCTGCCGTCGTCCTTCTGCTGGCCCTTGCAGCCGTCCGGGTGATTGGAGGTGGAAGGTAATGCCGAAGGAGATTGTCGTCGCCCTCATAGGCGTGTTCGGTGTCATCTGCACGGCCATTGCCTCGATCATCGTTCAGGTCTACGCCTCCAAGAAAACGCGGAATGACCTGCTGTCCAGCATGCAACATCAGTCCGAAATGGCCGACGAGAAGATCAAGGCCCAGCTTGAAAGGAATCAGGCTGTCACCGACACGAAGATCGAGGAACTGACTCGGGAGGTCCGAGAACATAACAACTTTGCCCGGCGAATGCCCGTAGTCGAGGAACGGATCGAAGTCGCAAACCATCGGATTGCGGACCTCGAAAAGTTTCAAGCCCAAGTCATGAACGACGGGAAGTAACACGATCTTACACGCGAACAAAGACCCGACTGCCCGTTGGGCGTTCGCGTGCAAACCTCATGCAACCCAAGAAAGGAGAATCCACCATGAAGAAACTGCTGGCCGTCCTGCTGCTGGCCCTGATGGCTTTTGTCATCGTCCTGCCCGTTCTGGCCGAGACCTTCGAGGGCCCGCTGCCCGAGGAAGTCGTCGCCGAGGAACCTGCCGAGGCCATCGTCTCGGAGCCGACGCCGGACCCTACGCCCGGCCCGTGGACATGGGCCTACCTCGCCACCATCGCCGGGGCCACCGCAGCCACCCTCCTGATCGTACAGTTTACCAAGGTGCCACTTGACAGGGTCTGGAAGATCCCGACGAGGCTGTTTGTCTACCTGATCGCCCTCACCATCATGGTCGTCGCCACCGCGTTCACGTCCGGCATCACATTGAACAGTTTTCTCCTGTCCGTGCTGAACGCTTTTATCGTGGCGCTGGCCGCATATGGATCCTACGAAATCACATTTGCAAGGGCTGAAAGATAAAAAAGCGCCCCTACGGGAGAAACAATATTGCCAGGGACATGATTGTCCCTGGCAAATTTATTGTTGTAACGGAGATCCTGGAGATCAAATGATCGGCGCGAAAATGGCTGCCGAAAAGCATTGGACCGCGGTGCGCATATGAGCGGCGCGAAAATGGCTGCCGAAAAGCATTGGACCGCGGTGCGCATATGAGCGGCGTGATGCGGTCCTTACTTTTCGCATGCCGAAAACCGTGAAAGTATACGGGGCGGGCTACACGGACGGGGAAAAGCCGCAGCGGAAATGAGAAAGAACGGGCGGCCGGCGACAGCGGCGATACTCCCCCCAGGCGGAGCCATCCGATTCGACCACCCCACCGGAAC
>Ga0326513_10001495_pt1 | contig 18292 bp, 20 predicted proteins | sample 2_2465_0518_D_FD_203654 | JGI IMG/M metagenome (GOLD analysis project Ga0326513, IMG submission 203654) | Bovine rumen microbial communities from UC Davis, California, United States - 2_2465_0518 | ecosystem: Host-associated > Mammals > Digestive system > Stomach > Rumen | place: USA... | reverse complement strand
AATCCTCTTGGGCAAAGTGGCTCATCCGCTATTTGACTGTGCATTTCTATGGTGCCATGCTCTACTTCGTAAGTTTTAGAAAGTTTGTAAACCTCTGTGTTTCAGCGGTTTCAAATTTCAATTTCTCCAAACGTAACAAATCTGCACCAAAATTGTGTTAAATAAATCGAAGCATCCGAAATGTGGTGCAAGGTGAGCTGAAACACAATGCAAAGATACAAAAACTTTTTGAGAATGAAGCGATTTGTTACGACTTTTTTTAGCGAGATATTTTGTTGTGGGATTTGTATGTCGGAAGTGGCACGAACAGGTGCTGCAAACCTTCTTCTTTCCGATTGTAATAAAGCTAAGGAAAATGACCATCCCAAACGATTTATTAGTATGATTTTTGGCGCAAAATCATACTCGTCGGTTAAGTATTCTGAAAAAGCGAACATTTTTTTCTTCGTTTTTCTTTCACCTTATCTTTTACCTCTAACTTCGCATCGCCACATTTCTCTTTTGACTGGCAAAAGCTATGGTTTATCTGGTCAGTGGAGGAGGCGGCGAGGGAGCATTGCAGAGGCAATTCAAATGAAGGTGTTACTTCCGATGTTGGTACTAATCAGGACAAGCTTTAGAACCAATCAGGTCGTAAAAGAGTTAAATCAAGAGTTTGGTTTCAATATTTTCCTTTTATTGAGATTGTCTTATTTACTTTGCCGCCCGATTGAACGATAATTCGTGAAAAGTATAAATAGTAAAACTAAAAAGTATTTGAAAATGACACAACAAAATTCCGTCCCTAAGGACACACAGCTGCAACGACAGGTTGCAGAACTCCAGAAGCGAGTTGACTCTCTGGAAGACATCCTTGACAATGGCAAGGAAGTATTAACCGTTGAAGAAGCCGCCAAGTTCATGGGCATGGCACGCAGCACCTTATATAAGATGACGTGCGACCAGAGCATCCCCTTCTACAGACCCAACGGAAAAATGATCTTCTTCGAGAAGGCAGACATTCTTTCGTGGATTCGCAGAAACCGTGTTTATACCCAGGAAGAGATTGACGAAGAAGCCCGTCTTCACATGCAAACCCTAAGCAAGAAGCACTGATATGAAGGAACAAGAACTTTCTGCACTATCAGCACTCAAAGAGAGTGCCGTTTACTCAGCTGCAAATTGGGCCAAGACAGGCTTAGGCTACTTCACCATGCGTGACAAGGTGAACGAATACATCGAGGCAACAGGAGCGAACAAGGCCATCGATAATGACCAAGAGGCTATCAGGTACGGACGTGAAGCCGCTGCACTCGCCATCAACATTGATGCCATCCATCTGCTGAACAAGGCAGAAGAACAGAAGTTGAACGATGTCCTTATCAGCATCGCCGATGACTTGCCGCAGACTCGTAGCAGAGGTTTTCACAGATGAGTAAACCCAGGAATGAGAATTGAAAATGAAGGGTGCCCATACCCATAACAATTAAATCAATGAGACATGTACGATAAAGATTTGTTCTATGGTCTGTTCTTATCAGACCGACAGTTGGATTTCCTGTCTAACTATACGCAGGGATTTGACCGCATGAAGTGCTTTGTCACATTCCTCCGTCTGGCAGTCAAAGAGCCGATGCACTATGAGAAGAAGGAGTATTCAGTTGACCTAACACCGGGCCAGTTCGCCATATCGGAAGTTGAACTTGCCAAGCTTTGGAAGTGCAACCGAAAGACTGCCTCCAAGATAGCTGACATGTTCCATGAGGTGGGACTGGTATCATCCGTACCGAATTGCCGCACCACTGTCTTCACAGTCCATTGTGTGGCCAGCTGGTATATCGGCGATCAGGTTATCCGCAACACGCATTACTCACGCAATCCGCAGGTCGAGCAGCGCGTCAAGGCAAACCACAAAAACCAAGTTGCTGTTGCGGTCAATGAAGCCAATGCAACGATTGATGACAACGCAACGATTGATGCCAGTGCAGCGAATGAATCTAATGCAGCGATTGATGCCAATGGCAACCATTTCTTATCCCTTTCTTCAAATGAGATTGATTTTGGAAAAACCGCACATCAATCAGATGGGCAAACCATCGAACAAAGGGATGAGTACACCACTAAGCATTCTGCCCCTGTCAGCTATGACAATTCTAAAGAAGGTAACAGTAGGGAAAAGGAACTATTCAATGATGGTGTCGAGCCGACCACCCAGATTGAAGAAAGCCTTTCCCCATCCATCACCTCGGCTGGCACCGATTCTGACTGTAACAGCCCAAACAACGAGGCGCAGCCTTCCTCTGGTCTGCAAGCCGACCGTCATTTAGATGCTAGCGCCACGACACCAACCGAAACGCTTGCCGATGATGCCGTGTAACCACGTCAAGGGCTTGGGACAACCCGAAGGGAGCCTGAATTTTCGTACTCTCTAAACAAGAAGTGTCAATGTCTGACAATCCGCTACGCTACTTGCCCGACTGTTTGACCTCTTGCAATACTCGCAGGCTCGCATTGGGTTGACCAAGCCCAGTTATAACCCTAAAGATAAAACCATCTGCCAATGGAACAGAAGACAGAACGTAAGGGACGCAATCCACGTATTACCGTGTGCTACACGCCCGACGAAAATACAAGGATTGTAAGCATGGCTACAGCCTGTGGGCTGAAGAAAAGCCAGTACGTCCATGACACCTCCTTGGGGCAGGAGCCAAAGGTGGTGATGAGCGACAAGGAGGCTGATGCCCTGATGTCGCTGAAAGCTGCCCGTGGCGAACTGGTACTGATAAAGAACGCCCTTCATGGCACTACCCAGGAACAGCGTAAGAAATACTTCCGTAACGAGCAGTTTATGAAGCAATGGATTGAAGGCGTGAACAGCCTAATCCGCCGACTTGTTGAGATAGAAGGAATGTTCAAAAGATAAATGTATGATAGCGAAAGCAAGGTCTATTGCACATGGTTCTGCCATGACGAATTATGCCACCAAGCATAACCGCGCAGACATCGTACTGACACGAAATCTTGACGAGGGGCTTACACCTCTCGCCATGTGGGGAGCAATGGAAACCATCCACCAGAAGTATGAACCAAAATTCAGGCGTAAGCCAGTCGAAAAGCCGACCCTTCGACTGGAGGTTTCCCCATCCCTTGATGAGACAAAGGGATGGGCGCTCAATGACTGGTACGAGTATGCGCAGCGGTTTCTCGATGAGTTCAAAAAAGCTGCCCAAACCAAGGATGTTAAGAAGAAGGGAGCTGGCAAGTTCAATCTGGACAGGGCGCAGGTATTTGCCTGTCTTCACTTTGATGCGAAGTCCGGCATCCCTCACCTTCACATCCTCATTAACCGCATCGACTTTGACGGCAATCTGATGAATGACTCCTTCGTCGGGGAAAGTGCTGTCAAGGCTGCCCATGCCATCAACGTTGAACGTGGATGGGAGTTGCCCGAGGATATTCACGAGGCTCACCTGAAGGAGATAACGGATGCCTGTTACGACATACTCCGTGGAATGTCAAGATACGATTGGGACAGTTATAAGCACGGTCTTGAAAGTCGTGGCTACAAAGTGCATGAGCAACGTGACAAGCAGGGAGTTTTGCATGGGTACACCGTGCTTCGTGGCAACTCACGTTTCAAGTCCTCCAAGTTAGGTAAAGGTCGCAACCTGACTGCATCAAAACTGGAAGCTACATGGAAGAAACTTCACCCAGTTGCTCCAAGTGTTGTGAAACCCAGTCCTGCCGTGGGCACCTCCAAAACCACCGAAAAGAAGCCTCTCACAGAACGCTATACCGAGCGTCAAAACGCTGCCCAACCAAGGCCGGAAGCACCATCTATATTCAGAAAGATATTGTCTGTTGACGGAGAGAAATATTCCATTACGATGCCGTTGGAAGCATACAAGGCTATGGAGGATGCCATCGAAGTGCCCGACGAATCCGTTCCCTTCGAGAACGTCCTGAATGTGGCAATGCTGCTATTCTTGAACTATGTCGATGCAGCCACTTCTATCTCCGAGTCCTGTGGTGGCGGTGGAAGCACGCCATCAAATTGGGGTAAGGACAAAGATGAGGATGAACGTGAATGGGCACGCCGCTGCGCTCAACATGCCAACTGGCTATGTAAGCCGATGGCCAGGTCAGTAAGAAAATCCAGAGGACTTCACCATTAAAAACAAACCATTATGAGTAATAAATATAGTAACCTTGTAGAAGAAATCAACAAGAAGGAAGAGATTGCCGAGCAAAAAGATAATCTGGCAGAGCAACTGGGTCAAGTCACCAAGAATGTGAGTGACGTAAAAGAAACCGTTGGCAAACTTGAAACCGCCATTGACGATTTGAAAAAGATAGTGGTAGCCGTTACTGCTGCAAGCAAAAGTACCGACAATGCCGTGGATGCCATCACTCAGGCTATAATTGATAGCCGGAAAGTTGTCATCACGAATGAACTGGATGATAAGTCTGTCAAGCAATTGCAGGACAAATACTTTGAGTATTCCCAGCAAGAGGAAAAACTATACGAAACGCACCGCTATAAAATCGCTGAGATGCTTGAACGAAATAAGGACAGGTGTTATGAGATTATCAACAATGGTGATGGCGTGTATTTCGGGAGGAAGACATTCATAAGACTATATATTGTCTTTTGCACCTTCTTTGGCATTATACTCCTGGAGATAGTCTATGGTTTGTTGATGTTGTTTGGAACAACGTGAAATCTGGGTTTACGATTGAAAAAAATAAAACTGCTACGCGCGTAGCAGTTTTTATGTTATTGCTCCTTTAGTGGAGAAAATCTTGGTTCATCGACTACAACACCTTTGGAGGTGACGCAAAGTGTGATAAAATCAAACCATGTTTCAAGAAACCCGTGGAACTCTTTCATTGAAATCTCATCGGCAAAATCATCTTGGGTATATTCCCATTTCAGATCAATAACATCGGTGAAATGGAAATCCAGAAAGACTTCTACTTTCTTTCGATCATACTCAATGCCAACGCAGCACGGAGGGTTTATTGTCACGTCAAGCTGTCTTTTCTCGCTGTTCCAATGAATCTCTGTTACTTTTGAGAAATGGAATTGCCATTCATCGTTTTCTTCAAGGAAGACCTCGATATTCTCAATGCCTGTAACGAACTTTACGGCATCGTCAGTTATCATATTGGCTGATTTGCGCATACTATTATGACCTCCAAAGTCGTTTTGCTGTTTCGGGAGTTACGTCTTTGTCTTCCAGCAGGTATATCCCACGCTGGAATGGTTCAGATTCAGTAATTGAGACAAGTTCTATTGTAAAACAGGCTATCTCAATCTGGGTATCTTCTATCTTAAAATGAAACAAGTTCTTAAAGGTATTGTCTTTTTTTACGTCGATGCCCCATACGTAATCATTTCCCATCTCACAGTTTGAATCAATGCTTATAAGGTGCGAAAACTTGAATGTCACATCATACACCTTGTCATCTTGCATGTCATAAAGAGTATTGATGACCACTGTCAACTCGTCCTCGTTAAGGTCGAAACGTTTCACCACGGCATCATGCATCTTATACTCTTCACCGAATTTCAGTGAATAGATGCCAATTTTTTATTTCATTGAATACAGGGTTCTCCATAATTCACATATTGATATACTTTACTGGATTCTGACTCTTGCCGTAGAATGACACAACGGATTTACCAATGTAGGTTGTATGCTCATCTTCCACACCAAGAAACTCGCAACGCCCCAAATGCTTAGGGTCTTCTGTATATTTCCAGTCCACAGGAATATACACTTCTTCGACACAACCATCGACGATTGCGAGAACATGAGTTGCTTTTCTGGCTCTATTGATATCAACCTTCCAATACTTGCGAGTCATTTCATAAAGGTTCTCCCTTTTTACTTTCCCCACTTTCACACAAATAATTCGGTCTTCGGGATTAGGTGTAAGTTCCTTATTCATGTCATTATTGAATTTCTTGCCTGCCTTAAATTACGCTATTTCAAATTAAGCGGTATATCATTCTCCGTTAACTCTTTTAAATCTGTTATTGTTGGTGATTCTATTTTCGCGACACGCCTCGCATGGTTCATCAACATTGACTCAAAGATGTTTCGTATAAAACGCCCGTTCGCAAATTCATCATCTTTCGAACTTGTCGCATCAGTAATCAATTGACTCAATATTGCCTTAGCTCTATCTGTTACCATGTAATCTTCTTTCTCACTCATGCTGCTCAATATCAGCATAAGTTCTTCAGAATTATAATCATCAAACTCTATAAAGGTATTAAAACGAGATTTAAGCCCTGGGTTTGAATCAAAAAACTGTTTCATCGGTTCTGAATACCCAGCAACTATTACAACTAAGTCTTCTCGATAGTCCTCTAGAGCCTTAGTTAATTCAGTAAGACATTCCCTTCCATAAGAATCACTGTGATCATTTTCTGTAATGCTATATGCTTCATCTATAAAAAGAACGCCACCTTTAGCCTTATCAATGACATCCTTAACTTTTAGTGCTGTTTGACCTTGATAACCAGCTATTAGATCAGTCCTTGACACCTCCATAAAATGACCTTTAGAAAGAAGTCCTATCTTTTTATATATTCTACCGACAATTCTAGCAACGGTTGTTTTACCAGTACCTGGATTACCTGTAAAAGCCAAATGCATTGTGTTTTTGGGAGAATGAAGTCCTTTTGCTTTCCTCAATAGTTGAATCTTTTGGAAATCAATAAGATCATTTACCTTTGATTTAACTTTCTCTAAGCCAATCAATGAATTCAACTGGCCCATTAAATCTTCAAGACTATAATTGTCATCATCCTGAACAGGTTCGTCAGAACAAATATTTGCTAATTCTTTATGACCATAAAAACTTATTAGAGCATCTTTTGTCGATATGGCAATCTTGGTAATTTGTGAATTCTTGTATTCTGTTGCTTTATCAATGTATTTACACAACAGAATAGCCGCTTTATCGTTATTGTCAATAATCAATTTTGCACAATCTACAATACGACCGTCACTTTGAGTGACAGTGTCTAAATATTTTGCATTATCGATTAAACTCTTTTCGTATTTGTTTTGCTTCATAACACTCCAATTATCTGCAAGATGAAATTTATAACAATTAAAGCAACTGCACTTCCACCAAGCCAGTATGCAATTTTAATTTTTTTATTGTATTGCAAGTGCGCATGATAGTTATCGTCTTCCAACTGATGAATCAAACCATCAATTCTTTCATGAACTGAATGAGTTTCCCTTATAAAGGCATCCATTTTCTCATGTAAGCCTAATAGGTTCGTCTTGTGGTCTTCAACGTCGCTCCAGATGGCATCGACATCACCAAGATGCTCGTATGATTCCAGGAGGGTACGATACTGCTTCAAAGCCTCTATGTCACCGTCAATACGTGCAGTGGCTTGATTCACCTTCTCGACAAAGGCATCCACCTGCTGATGGAAAGACGCAAGGTTCGTCTTGTGGCCTTCAACGTCGCTCCAGATGGCATCGACATCACCAAGATGCTCGTATGATTCCAGGAGGGTACTTATTTTATTTATTTCTCCATGTAATTCCTTATCTGCATCATTCACCCGAGACATGAATGGAGTAAGAGTGTCAATAAGCCTCTTAACAACCTCACGACTACTTTTTAAGTCATTCCATATTTGGTCAACATCCTTAATGTGATTTAGGCTAGAATAAATAGATTGGAAATCCTTAATTGTTTTAGCAGAATCAGCAACGTTTCGAATCTTATTTTCGACATCCTGAATCTTACTATTTATGGATGTCATCCTTGTATTTAAAGAAGCTATAGATGATAAATCTTTAGTTACCTTCTCTTTAAACTCCTTCAAAATCCTGACGGTAGCCTGTAATGCTTTGATTGTTCTTTCTATATCAGCCTGCGCAGTTGTAGCCTTTGTAGAGGCATCAAGTGCCTTTCGGCTTGCCTCAAGTGCTTGATTACTTGCTGTATTTGCTTTAGTACTGGCAGTTTTTGCCTGATCACTAGCAATTTCCGCTGACTTCACAGCTGCGATTATGCCTTGTATATATTCTTTATCCAAGGATTCCAACGCATTATATACTTCATCAGCTATATTGAAAAGAGAGCGAATTGATGAGTTTTGCGAAATTAAGGCACTTTGCAACGGAGATACCAATAAAGTGTTTGCTTCATTTCCCGTTATGTTATGGTCATTCCACGAGAATATAGAACCCTCTGTCGGAAATCTCTGTAAAGAAACATTTGACACAGACTTCGATAACGAATGAATCTTATTCTTCGAAACCTCAAATTTGTGTGGCTTTATTATCTCGTTTGCCATATCAACTTAATGATTTTAAATCGTCAAAAATACTATCTAATGCATCATCGTTCTTCGAAGAACCATTTTCGCTTTCATCAATTATCTCAGCATCTTCAATAGGTTTCGCATCAATGTCTTCCGAGTTGCTCATAATCTTACTGATGGAATCTTTCATGATGTCAGCAGCTTCAGCATGTCTTTCCTTAATACTTGATATGGTATCATTCCGAGTCTTTTCGACCTTCTTTTCAACCACTTTATTTAATTGACCTTGTGTTGCAAGTATCTCATTTTTCTTTTCGATTTGCTGCTGCGTATTGATTTTTTTTAGTTTCTTGGCAATAAGTTTGTCTATGAGATTTAAAGCTAACGCACCAATAAGCCCACTGACGAGTGCACCCAAGAACATGCCAATAAGACTTGCAAGACTTCCTAACAATGGAATTTCAAAAGCGAATCCCGGAATTGACATAAGTCCCTTCTCAATAACCTCACTTAATACTATAGCGCCACCAGCGGTCAATCCTACAACAACTATTTTGCCAACTTCCATCATCTTAATGCTGAAAGGCATATTCTTGTTAGCAGGATTTTTTAAGAATTTGATAGCATCTTTTACAGATTTATATCCTTGCTTAAGGAATATCCAGGCTTTCTTTATCATACCGATAACAGGCCCGAAAATGGCTGTAGCAATCGTTGTTACTAGGGTGTTGCCAGCATTGAGTAAGTGCTCTTTCAAATTTGAAACAAAAGACTTTATAGCCTTTTTAACACTATCAATGAAAGTACTAAGTTTTCTATTCCCAGAACGGAACCAGGAAATTAGTTTGCGGATAATATCCTTTATGAGAGAAGCCAAAAGTCCCATAACGATAGAACGAAGGGCTTTTCCACCGATACGCATAGCTTCCTCTTTTTGAGATTGTTTGCCGGTTTCAATAGAACGCTGTTCACCTTCTTTCTTTTGCTTCTCATATTCAGCTCGTGCCTCCGCATCCTTTTCGCGATACTTTTTATCTTGCTCTTCGCTTATATCAAATATCTCATTAGGCTTTTGACCATTCTTATTAGGATTGTCAAGCCAATCAGTCATAGACTTATCACCTTTTGAGCGATTTTGACCAGCATCCATTTCATTTAGATTGGCATCACTATTTGCAAATGCAATTTGTTCTTCTTTTGTCATGTGGGCATTTGCTTCAGCATCACGGATGATTTCACCAGCAGAGACAGTGTGATCCATATCTGTACCACGCTCGACCGATCCAACGGGTCTGCCTTGATCAAATGGCTTTCTTGCCCCACTAACTAACGTGGCTTCTTGTTTGCCAGTTCTGGTTGAATGAGTTATAACATTTCCATTTTCATCATGCATAAAATTGGATTGCCAATCATCATACCTTTGTTGATAATCAATCTTATCATTGTGAGTAGCAATCTTTCCTTTTGCAAAATTTTCAGTAGTTTGAATGTGAGCAGAATCACGCAAGTCAAGTGTCAGTCCACGGTTTTCTTTGATAAAGTCTTCACCGGCAACAACCCCAACTTGATTGATAAACTGCTCCCATACTACATTCATAACAGTATGACCGATTGTGTCTGGGTTCCCGATTTTTTCTCTGTCGGATTCCAGACCTTCCAAATCAGCCATTTGTTCTTCTAATTCTGAGTCAAGTTTACTTTCTAAATCGTCAAAGTCAATAGAATCAGTGTCAAGCTCAGCCCATTCTTCAAGTTGTTTTTTATTCTCGTTCATATTTTTTATTTCTATCTAAAAATTTTACGTTCGAAATCCAGCAAAGCCTGTTCTCTTAAAGTTTGGGCTTGTTGGCGTAGTGACTTAATGCGTTGTCCCTCTGCTGTAACGTGGGCTACGATGCGTTTCTGCACTTCCTTGGGAGGAATGGGGATGGGGACATTCATATATTGCTTACTATTGATGTTTGGCTGACCAGACACTCGCATATTAGACTGAACCCATGTCTTGAATGCAGTACTTTTGGTATAAGCTAATACAAATTCAGGCACCACGGCTTCTTCATTCAACACAAAACGAATAAGGTAACCAGCATAAATAGCTTTACCTTGATTCCTCTTATACAAAAAAGTCTTCCCAACTGTATTTCCTGACCGTGCAATCAGAAAGTCATTTTCTTCCAAAACATATTGATCGGAAAAACCATTTGCAGAAACTTTTTCTTCATTAAGTGAACCGTCTTCATTTATGTCTGTAATCCTTATGTACCGCGTAATACCATCAAATTCTTTAGAACTGTATGCCGCTCCATATTGGGGATTGAATTTAATTATTTCAGAGAATTTGCGATTCTGATACTTTAGACTCATATTCGTCTCCCTTTTATTCAAAACATCCCACCTTCCAACATCCTTCAATCTGATAAATTGTAAGAAGCTATGTCCTTTTGAATATGTTTTGGAGTTTGCTGTAGTTCCAATTTCCAGTTCCTGCATAATATAAGTATCTACACCTATCTCTGCCTGTTTCGCCTTTTCCTGCAGTTTCTCCGCTTGTTGCATCTTAGCATGATATTCGGAAAGAATGTGCAGCTGTTCTTCCAAAGTGGGCAGGGGAACCTTAGTTTCGAGAAACTGATTTAGATCTATCCTCTGTCTGTTTGTCGTACCACTACTGCATGATTGGGCAAACTGGACAAACTGTTTTGTTGTTGTAACAAGCGGAAGAAATCCAGGAAGCATCAAATTTGTATCAACATTGAAAGAGGGAAAATCGTTTGTCACGATTGCTCCATCCAGCTCTTTTGGTACAATGCCGAAAGCACCATTTCGAGCATCAATCTTTGAAATAATGAATTGCCCTGCATTTACAATGGTCTGTTTTTTCGTACCTATGTCTTTTCCTCGTTTTTTACCTCTTTCTACAACACCTCCATTGTTTGTCCTCAATGTTAGTTGGGTATATAATGTTTCGTCATCAATGGTGATGTGATTTACGTTTGCTCTTAAAAAAGAAGCCAAAGGAGCAAGAGAGTACTTGTTGCTATATTGGACATTTCCTCCGATTATAGCAGCTGCGCTCCAAAGAGAAATATCCTTGAAGTTGACAAAATTCAGGAAATTATATGCAACCTTAGTCATAGCCTTTCCATTTTAGAATTCCTCTTCTGCTGAAATAATGTCGCTTGCGTCTCGGTATCGGAACATGTTACCTTCGTCATCTATTCGATACTTAATGCCCTTGATGGGAATATCCCATAAATTGACCTCTTTGCGGTAGGGCGTAAACTCTTCTAACAACGGTACAAGCTCATTCTCTATCTCCGCTCCCGTTGTACTGATACCAGCCTTCTGAACCTCTGCGATGGGAATCTCGTAATCAAACTCTTCCTTAACCAACATCTTGACTTCTGTGGCAATCTTCTCGCGTATGGTTTTCAACTTAGTTCGACATTCAATCTTTTTTTCTTTTGATAATGCATCCTTGCCACGCAATTTCAGTTGAGTTTCGAGTAGATCAGTCTCTTTTTTGTATTTCTCAGCAACTGTGCCTTTGGCCTTTGCCGTGATGTCTGCATAGGAATTGGCTTCTTCCTCAGTGAACTTGCGGAAGAAAAGCAGGCTTGGTTTTACTGTGGCACCAGATGCCATAAACACATCTTGCGGAATAGAAACGATGAGCAGGATCTTAGCCTTCCCTTCAACGAACTCACGTGCTTTCTGAAGGTTGGTGTTATTAAGAACTCCTTCTGGTAGTACTATTCCCATGCGTCCCCCAGGCTTCAGAAGGTTAAGGCATCGCTCAATAAAGAGAACTTCTGTAAGTCCGCTGTCAATATGGTAAAGGCTAAGAAGTTTCTTGCCAACATTATCGTTTACTTGTTTCAGGGCTTCTCGATAAACTTCGCCATAACGTTCGATGTAAGCAGCAATGCGCTCTTCGTCCGTAAATCTGTCGGCTTCACTGATGGTGGCATCTTTTTCCACCCGGGAGCCAAATGGGGGATTGGTTAGGATGATGTCGAAGCGGTTTTCAAAAATTCCATTCACGTTGAGAAGTCCATCGTGATGATGTACCCCTCCGTGACCGTCGCCATGCATAATCATGTTCATCTTAGCTGTGCGAGCCATGCGAGGGTTGGCATCTGTGCCATAGATGCAATCAAAAGACAGTGAGCGCAATCTTCCATTCTCATTGTTGATGTTCAGTTCTTCGTTCAGGTAGGCGAAGGCTTTGCCAACCTTAGCATCAACTGTTTCGCGCATCTCCTGACTCAAATGTTCATATTCATCATTGTAGAACTTTGCCTTAATAGCTTCTTTCTGATGTTCTATGTCTCGTTCAATTTTCTCACGCACATACTCAAAGGCTTTGATAAGAAAACCGCCAGAGCCACAACAAGGGTCACATACTAGTTCGCCCTCTTGTGGATCAAGTACTTGCACCATGAAATCGACAATGGTACGTGGAGTAAAGAATTGTCCTAGCTCGCCTCGGAAAGTACGTCCAAGAAATTTCTCAAACGCTATACCTTTTACGTCATCCGATGTAGTGGAGAGATTGTAAATCTCCAATTCCTTCACAATCTGCTCAAAGCTGTTTTCACGGATTTCAATCTTTGCGTTGTCATCAAATAGATGGTCAGAGGCGAATTGTTGCTTAGTTTGTTCAAAGATACGTTGATAATATGGGGTCGTATCTTTGTTGCCTTCTTCCTTATCCAATTTCTCTCTAAGCTTACGGTTCTCAACGAAACGTGCTTTCGAGAATATCTGGCCCTCGTCATTCTCACGTTCGTATCGTATCTTGATAAAGAGAATCTTACTGATTTCATCAAAAGCAGCTTCAGGGGAAAGTTTATCATTGTTACGGATGATGTTGTGACACTTGAAGAGCAACTTGGAAAACTCGTCACGTGTGAAAGCCTTCGTCTGCCGCAACAATCTGTCAATTTCTTTTTGATTATTAGCCTTTGAGGCATCAGGAATATCCACAATTTCCTCTAATCGGTCAGGAATTTCGCCTATCACAATCTTGAAGATACGTGTTTCTTTTAGATTTGTGGTGACAAAGAAGTCAGCGTGAAGCCATGAAGCGTAGTTCATACCTTGATAGTAATCCTCCTTGCGTATGGTAACCTGCTCGGCCTTACACTCCACAACAACCAAAGGATATTTATTTGCGGCTTTATCTTCTTTGCTCCGCCAAATTACGATGTCAGCACGTGCCGCACCCTGTCCTCGCTGCGAGTTCGTAACTTGCATTTCCTGCGCCATTTGGTCAAGGCTGTAACCATAGCTGTCAGACAAACGACAAATGAATTTTTGACGCACTTCTTCTTCTGGTTTCAGAACTAACCATTTGTTTTTAAGCGGTGCATATATTTTATTATCTTTAATCTGTATATCCATAACTCACACGTAAATAATTATCACATTACTGACGTTTTACAACTTTACCTAGTTTATTGCCATCAGCATCTTTCCAATCATCCCAACCATTACTTGGACGACCAAGAATGATGCCACTTGCACCACTTGGGCTATCCATAGGTACGTCATGCTGAAGGATGATTTGTCCTTTTTCAGTCTTGCAATGTTCATCGATGAACTTTTGGCGAGCTGCAATGGACTTAAAACTTGCAACCACTTGACTTGCTATGATACAACCTTTTACAAGAACAAACTGTTTCGAGTTTTCATCATAATAACCCATACCTTCTGCCGGACGATCAGTTGCGTGAACATAGAATAGATGTTCTGGTTGGGGCTTTGCTACAGGTGCGTCAAAAATGCCGCATCCATAGAAGCGAGTAAGCAACTGTATATCGCGGAAGAACACTTCCATGTCATTGACTCGGAAGGGTGCAATATTCGGTTTGCGTGGATTTGAACCGTTAAGCAATGCGAATGATTCTACACTTTGTGCAGACTCAATGCCAAGGTATTCCAAGTATTTTACATCGTCTCCGTATATCTTATGGTTATCTGAGACAAAGACGAGAGCCGTCTTCCAGAAATCCTTCTTCTGAACGTGGTCATTCTTGCGATTGGCAAAGTCTGTTGTTTGTCCGATGTATGCCTCAGGTTTTAATGCATTGGTATCACCAAGCAAAATGTAAAAGGCTGGTTGTCCCGATATATCTGCTATACTGTTGGCAATGTTAATCTCGTCACGTGGAATAACATAGAGATGGCATGTAGAGTTTGCCCCCATATAAATGTTCCTAACTCCTGATAGAGTACCATTTATCAGCTCTGTGTGGATTGTGAAGGTGTTCTTTGCTTTCATGACTTTGGCTCTACTCTTATAAGTTCCGTATAGTTGACTTCCAGTAACTCTGCGATTTTCATCAATGTTTCAAGAGATGGCTGCGAAGAGTTCGTACACCATTTACTGACAGTTGCAGCATTGACCCCTACGGCAGAAGCAAGCCATTTGTTGGTTCTCTTTTTCTCTGCCAACATTACCTTAATTCGGTTCAAATCCTTTTTACTTTCCATATTGATATACAGTTTACGGGTACAAAGATAACAATAATATCTCAGAAATGATGTGCTTTTATATAAAATTAAAAAAAATAAGGCGTTTTTTATTGCTTTTTTTTCATTTTGTTTGCAAAATCATGCACAAACCAAGTATAGCTGATAATCTTTCATGCCCAAAGATTACCAGTCAGACGACACATAAACATTGGTACGATTGGAAGTTTTATCAACAAAACTCCTTCTTCACCCTCTGAATAGTACTGATGCCCTTGCCAGTCAGCTTTGCCACATCGCGAATGGCGTAGCCCTTCTTCAACAGGGCAATGGCATCCCTATATTCTTCTTTCTTTTGGTCGATAGATTTTGTGGAACCAGGCTTTCGTCCCAGTTTGCCACCTTTTGCTATATATTGCTTTCGTCCTGACTGCAAACGGAAGGTGATGTTCTCACGTTCCAGTTGCGCACAGGTCGAGAGCGTGGCCAGCATGACAGGGGCAAACAGAGACGGCTTGCCATCTTCTCCGAGCAGGTTGAACTGCTCCTTCTGGATATAGAGGTTGATGCCACAGTCAAGCAGCTCCTTGACAGAGGCAAGCACCTCAAACGCATTACGCCCCATCCTTGACAGCTCACTGACAAGCAGGGTTGAAATGCGATTTTCCTTGCAATAGGCGATGGCTTCACATAACACAGGCCGCTCTTCATTCTTCTTAGCGCCAGAGATATGTTCCTCAAAAACTTTGAGTACATCCATCTGCCTATACAAAGCATAGTCCGATAAGTCCTTGACCTGTCGTTCTGTGCTTTGGCGTTCCCCGGTGCTTGAAACGCGAGCGTATATTACTGCTGTCATGTTACCCATTTTAATCAAAGATATTGTTGAACATCGAAAATGCCTGTATTCAGATAACTCCACAGATTTATTTGAATACAAACATTTTTTGAACACATACTAACCGAATAGTCCGTTCATCAGGTTCACGGCATCAGCCTTTTTCTCCAACACCACGTCAGCATAAATCTCAGTCGTGTGGATGTTGGTATGACCAAGTAACTTGCTTGTCGTATAGATGTCACCGCCAGCCGTTAATGTCATGGTGGCAAATGTGTGGCGGCTGACATGGAATGAGACCACCTTTTCTATTCCGGCCTTCTCTGCCATGTGCTTCAACGCTCTGTTGGCGCAACAAAGGGTTGGCGCATTGACAAACACCTTATCCTCTGGCAGTCCATCGTTTCTTTCAGGTAGCCAGCTCTTTGCTTGATTACCGAGCGGAACGATGACAGGCTTTCCTGTCTTCTGCATGGATGGTATATGAATCATATAGCCATCGTCTGTTTTCTGTATGTCCTTCCATCTGAGGGCAACCATGTCGCTGTGGCGCAAACCAGTGAAGCAACAGAATAGGAAGGTCTGCTTGGTGATGGGGCTACCAGTCGGCACGTCCATCAATGCTTTAAGTTCTTCTGTAGTCAGATACTCACGACTGCTGGGTGTCTTCTGGAACTTATCCTTTGAGTCCAGTTCGTAGCATGGGTTCTTCTTCAAAAGTCCCTCATGTACGGCATATGTGAGCATCGTGTTCAGGTTGGTCTGGTTCAGAAGAAGTGTCTTGGGCGATAATGGCTTGGGATTATCTGGGGACTTCGTGTTCTTGTACTCATCCTTCATGTAGCCGAGCAAGTTCTTGTAGAACACCTTGTCAATCTTGTCTAACCGCATTCGTGGACGGCGAATGTGGTTCAGATAGCTCTTGATGATATTGACGGTAGAGTGAAGAGACCGACAATACGAGGATGACAGTTTCTTCTCTTTACGGACATACACTTCGTATTCGTCCATCCAGTCTGCAAAGATGCGTGATGGCACACTTTCCTCTCCTTCGTCAGCCATTCTCTCTATTCCAAGAATACGCTCTGCCTTTATCTTCAAGGCATGGCTCAATGTGTTCTCATTGACCCTGCGGTCGTTTTCATCCTTCTCTGGAACAAGGAAGAGGTTCAGCGATTCGTAAGTTCGCTTACCGCCTTTCTCGTAAAACTCCAGGTATAGTGAACGGTTGCCGCTGGGCAGCGTCCTGTTGCGTAGTTCAATCTTCATGGTTCTCTGTATTGTCGGGGTTGGGTGTAAAGAGGCTATCGACGAGGTTGACGGTCTCGACCTTCTTCTTGTCAATAATCTTACTATATATCTGAGTCGTGGTCACGTTGGCATGGCCAAGAAGCTTACTTGTGGTGTAGAGGTCTGCACCAAGGGTAAGCATCATTGTTGCGAATGTGTGGCGGCTGCAATGATAGGAGATTGTCTTGGCAATCTTGCCAGCCTTTACCCACCGCTTTATGTGATAGTTGATGGTGGCATCACTTGAAGGGAGCGTGAAGATAATCTCATCTTTGTCCTCCTTCTCGGCAAGGACACGGAGAGCTTCACCTGAAAGCGGTACGTTTAATGGCTTCTGGGTCTTCTGCATCACCACATTAACATAAAGAGTCTTGCCATCCGGCATTGTGCGTATCTTGTTCCAAGTAAGCGTGCGTACATCACTCAGACGCAAACCCGTGAAGCAAGAGAAGATGAAGGCATTCTTCACCTGTTCGTTTGAACATGGCACATCAATGAGTGTCCGCAGTTCCTCTATGGTAAGGAACTCGCGTTCTTCTGGTGAAGGCTGGAACTTTTCTCGCTTGTCAAGCATCTTCATGGGGTTATGCTGAATGATACCTTCACGGACTGCCTTGTTCAGGGCACCGTTAAGCACCGCCTGATGGTGGTGAGCGCAACCTTTACTGATGATACGACCTTCCTGATTCTTGGCAACACTATTCTTAGCCGTTTCGAGGAAACGGAGGAACCCACGGCAGAAGTCCTGATCTATCTCGTTCATTCCGATATAGGACAGTCCTTCCTGCTCCAGATACGCTTCTACCTTCTTGCGCATGTCTTGGCGACCCTTCAAGGTAGAAGGGGTGAAGCCGAAACTGTCTTGTTCATACTGCTTTAGCCAGTCAACAAGAGGCATGTTTGACCGCTTAATCTTATCCCATTGCTTAATGCCTCGGTCTTGCAGGGCGATGATGCGGTCAGACTTTATCTTCTCAGCAACACTACGAGTCCTGGCATTGATGGCTTTCGCATTGGGCTGACTCTCTGGAATGAGATACAGACCAAGTGATTCATACTTGCGCGTACCCTTCACATAGATGTCAAGGTACAAGCTGATATTCCCATCCGCTAACTTGCGCTCGCGTATGCGGATAGGTTCCTTTACCTTTATAGATTTCTTTGGTCTTGCCATAGCTGCACTGTTATTTGTTACACATTATGTTCAAATCGCGGTGCAAAGATACAAAGAATTTTTGAATCACGTAACAAATATGCAACAAAAATGCACCAACAATCCCCAATCTTAGTAAAGTTTAAGATTTATCTCAAAATTTGCTAAAGTGCTAATATACAGTGGTATTTAGTGCATTTTGTTAGTTTTGTTTTCTTTTGTTTTCCGTTATCAAACCTTATACTTCGTG
>Ga0326513_10001494_pt1 | contig 18310 bp, 17 predicted proteins | sample 2_2465_0518_D_FD_203654 | JGI IMG/M metagenome (GOLD analysis project Ga0326513, IMG submission 203654) | Bovine rumen microbial communities from UC Davis, California, United States - 2_2465_0518 | ecosystem: Host-associated > Mammals > Digestive system > Stomach > Rumen | place: USA... | reverse complement strand
AGGCAATTCCAATTCAAGGAAGAACCACTACAGGAGTGCGCTTAATTGATACTCGTGGCACTAATACAACAATTGAAATTATGTAGGAATGATTAGCTATGGATGAAAAATATATAAAATTGTTTATTGAACTTGCACATTCATTAGAATTACTTACTGAACGTGCAATGGAAGAAGAAAAAGATAGTGGAGATACTGAAAATTTAAAAACTGCAATTCTTATGCGTAAAAATTATATGGAAATTTACGATAAGATGCGAAAAAATGAAATGGATCAATTAACTATAAAAGATTTTGCGCACCTGTATGTTGCAAGCGGAATTTTAGTTAATCAACTAGAATCTAAAAAGAAAGAAATTGATAAAGCGATTCAAGGCTATAAAATTGATATACTTCCTAAACTTAATAGAATTTTAAACGAGACGAAAGAAGATGTTGAAGCAATAAAATTAGCTGAAGAATTATTTTCTATTAATGAAGAACAAACAATTGATTGACTTTGAACAAAAATTTTGTTATAATTATAACGTAAAGTGGAAATACACTTTAATAAAAATAAATAAATAATTAATTAATAAAGAGGAGAAAAAAATTATGGCAACAGTAAATTCAATTATGGTATTAAATTTTCTAAAGGAGCATTATGGTTCTGAGTTTTCAAAGAAGGAAATCGCTGATGCGCTAGGTATTTCTATTCGCGCCGTCACTGGAACAATTAACGCATTTAGTCGTCCTGAAAAAGGATATTGTGTTATTACTCGAGAGGAAGTGGTAGAAGAGGCTCCTGAGACTGAGACTCGTAAGGCTAAGACTAAGGTAGTCAAGTATCATACTCTAACTGAAAAGGGACTAGCTTATGATCCTGTGAAGGAAGAAGAAGAGAAGCAAGCTATGAAGGAAGCAGAGAAGGCTCGTAAGGCAGCTGCACGCGCGGCAGCAAAGGAATCCGCTAAGGCTTAATAAGCTAAAGCGGATTCATTACCCATAAAGTAAAATAAAGTAAAGTAAAATGAATAAATAAAGGAGATAACATTAAATGAAAAATCTAGAAGTACAAAGTAGGAATGAAGTTAATATTGTGGGTAAGCTATTAAGTACAACTTTTAGAGAGGGTACAGCATCAACCGGTAAGCCTTATGAAAGTTGTAATTATATTGTAAGAGTAACTCAAACAATCGAAGGCAAGGAACAAACTCATGAAATTCCACTAAGTGTTTTTGCAACGAAGTACACTAATAGCGGCAAAAATAATCCTGCATATAAAACTGTACAAGATATGAAGCAAATGCGTACAATTCAGAATGATGGAGAGGCCAATGCCACAATTGTTCGTATTAACAAGGCTTCTATTAGTGAGAATATTTTTATCCCGCAATCTGGACAGCTAATCGATGGCTGGCAACTACGCTCTTCATTTGTGAACGAGGGTGGAATGGAAGAGTTTGCACGCTTTACTGTAGAAATGTTTATTATTGATATGCACGACGAAATAGTTAATGATGAGACCACAGGACGTCTTATTATTCGCGGTGGACTCGTTCAATATGGTGAAAAAGTAGATGTCGTTGAGTTTATTGTAGAAGGGGCTAATGCTATTGAATATGTAACTCACAACTGGGAAATTGGTAATACAGTAGTTGCTGCAGGTCGAATTCGTTATACTCCACAAGAAGCTGTTTCTTCAACTGTAGATAGCTGGGGAGAAGATGTAATGGAGAGCGGGCCTAAGATGGCGCGTGAACTTGTTATTACTGGAGGTCCTAGTGAGCTTCCGGATGAAGACTTTATGTACGACCCAGCAGAAATTAAGAAAGGACTTAATGCTCGAAAAGCGAATATTGAGCAGATGCAACTTAATGCAAAGAATGGCGGGCAGAAAAAGCAAGCTCCTGCGGTTGCTTCTCGTCCGAAGTTCGATTGGGAATAATATCCCAATCGAATTTTTTGGAGGTGTAGATAGATGGCTAATACTTTAGATTTAAAGAATTTAAAAAAGCATACAATTTCTAAATCTTTGCGCTCTAAATCATGCTTGATTTTTGGATCTCCCAAAGTTGGAAAATCAACTTGGGCTTCCAAGGCAGAAAAGGTTTTGTTTTTTAATTTTGAAAATGGTACAGAATTTTTGCCTCTTGAAACTGAACCAATTCCAATTCAAAAATGGACTGAATTTAAAGCTTATTTAAAGCAATTGCGTGATCCAGAAATACAACAAATGTTTTCTGTTTTAGTAATAGATACTGTAACGATTGCCGCACAATTATGTGAGCGTTATATTTGTTTACAGAATAATGTCGAGCATGTAAAGGATATACCGTGGGGTGCGGGATATGGCATGCCTGCGAATGAATTTTTTAATGTTTTTCATGAAATTTCTATGATGGGGTATGGCATAATTTTTTTAGCCCATACTAAAACACAATATTCAGAATATTTAGATGAAAAAGGAGAAAAGATACAGCAAGTTACTGCTGATATTGATAAGCGTATTTTTTCTGTGTTAAACGGCATGTGTGATATTATTGGATATGCTGAAAAGCAGTATGATCCAGTTAATAAAACTATGTCAAGAGTTTTATATGTTGATCCAGATTCTCCAGAGATGGTAACAGGTGGGAGATGTGCACAATATTTTCCTAAAGTTATTCCATTAGATTATTCTGTTTTTGAATCTGAATTAGAAAAAGCCGTAACTAAAATTGCTCAAACTTCTAATTCTGAATTAGTTGATAATATAAAAATTGTTGAAGATAAAAGAGATTTCTTAGAAGTAATTTCTGAAGCTAAAGAGCTTTGGATGAATTATATTAACAAAGGCATGACTGACGAAGAGAAGGAGCAAAGGTTGTCTGTTTTACAAGATATTGTTCAAAGAATTTTTGGTAAACCGATTAAATTATCTACCGTAGTACCTTCTCAGCAAGAACTTCTTGAACTTGTTGTACAAGAGTTTCATAACTTAAATAATTAAAAAGACCACTTAGTGGTCTTTTTTATTGACTTTAATCACAATTTATGTTATACTATAAATGAATGGAGTGTGATTAAATGAGTGTTAGAGCAATACATAAATGTTTTGAATGTAAAGAAAAATTTCGTACAGACGAAATGATAAATTATAATAATAAATGGTATTGTAAAAAATGTTACGAAGATAAATTAGCGCGCGAACGTTTTTCGGATAAAGTATGTAAAATATTTGGAGTAAAAGCGCCAGGGCCAAGGATATGGACAGAACGTAAACGTATTATAGAAACATATGGATATACAGACGATACAATTGTTGACTGTATAGAATATGCTTACAATGTTGAGCATATTGCTAAAAAAACTATAACTCTCTATTTTGTAAATCCTCCGATGGTAGAAAAAATGAAGGCATATAAGCGCGCAAATCAAGCTAAAGCAATATCGTTAGCGCAAGCTACAAATCAACAAACTTTTGAACACATCGTGCCTATAAAAGAAAATATTAAAAATCAGAAAAAAATATATAATCCTGATGATTGGCTAGGTGATTAAATGGTTTTATCTGATAAAATGGCATATCGTCAAGTCATTGGTAGCTTAATGCACAATCCAATATTGTTTTTGTCCTATACCGATATATTTCCTACTGATTTTGACTCTAAGGTAATACGTATTTGTTTTATTAGTATACAAAATTTATTTTCTCAAGGAGCGCGAGTTCTTACTCCAATAGAAGTAGACCAAGAAATTGAGACGCATACCAATAGTGCGATTATTTATCAACAAGAAAATGGACTTGATTTTCTTAAAATTGCATATGAATTTGCCGAGCCAAATAATTTTGATTTGTATTATATTCGTTTAAAAAAGTATTCACTTTTGCGGCGACTTGTTAAAGAAGGGTATGATGTAAGCGAATATTATATAGCAGATAAAGATGTAAAGAATCCGCTTGAAGAAAGTAAAATACAAATTCATTTTGATGAAGCTAGCTTATTAGACATACTTAATTCTGTAGAAAGTAAATATAATATAATTAGAAATGATTTCTTACAAGGTGGAAATAGTAATGGTGACGCCTCAGCAGGAATTGATGAATTAATTGAAGAACTTAGACAGACTCCTAACATCGGACCGAGCTTAGAAGGACATATATTTAGCAGCGCGTGTAGAGGAGCTAGACAGGGATGCTTCTATTTAAAGAATAGTAGCAGTAATGTCGGAAAAACGCGCACAAGTGTATTTGATGCCTGTCATATCTGTTATCCAATACGTTGGTCTCATACTCAGCAAACTTTTATTAGAGAAATTGATTGCAATGGTAAGATGAGAGACCCGAGAAAGATACTTTTCATTGTTACAGAGATGGATCAATCTGAATTACAAACTATTATATTAGCGTATTTATCAGGAGTAAATGAAACAAAAATTTTAACTGGAAGATATGAAATTGGAGAATTAGAGCGAGTACAATTTGCGGCAAAAATCATGAAAGCATATAAGGGATACTTTATGATTGAAGCAATTAGTGAGCCTAATTTAACTAATATTGAAGCGACAATAAAAAAATATGCGACAATTGATAATGTGAAATATGTATGGTTTGATTATATCCATGCAACAGGAAGCTTACTTAATCAGTTTAATAATAACGTTCGTCCTGATATGACATTAATGATGCTCGCAAACCAATTGAAGCAACTTGCCAAGGATTATCAAATATTCGTATTTTCTGCTACGCAAGTGAATGCGACGGGTATGGAAGATAATGGAGAATTTAAAAATGAGTTGTCGATTAGAGATGCGAAAAGTATTAATGATAAAAGTGATATGTCATTCGTGATGAGTAAAGTTAGTGATAAGGTTTGGAATACTTTATTACCCGAATGGCGTAAAGCAGTACGCACCGGTATATTAGATTCAAAATACGTTGAAGATGCGCGTTATCGTCCAACTCATGTTTTAGATATATATAAAATGCGCAGAGGTCGCTATAAAAACGTAAGAATCTGGATTTATTTAGATCTTGGTACTGGTGAACGACGAGATTTATTTATAACAACTGCAGATAACCAGCCTATTTACGAGCCATTAGATTTATTTAATTCTGCAATAGAAGAAAATTTTAGTTGGCGCGATTATTTTGATAGAAAGGATTAATATGGAATATTGGGGTAATGATTCTAATCTTGAATTAATGTCACTTGGCGCGCGAGATATAGTAGCTTCTTTAACACTAAACGATGTTAAATTATTTCTTGAAAGTTTAGGAGTAGAACAAATTGAAGTAAATGAAGAAAAGGAATATATAGTATGTCCGACTATATGTCATAATCCTATTAATGAAGCAGAATCAATGAAATTATATTGGTATCATAATAATAAAATATTTAGATGCTATACAGAATGTAATGAGGCTATGTCGATATTTGAATTATATAAACGTTATATGGCCTTAAATCAATATCCAGTTACATTTTTTGAAGCAGAAGAATATATACGTTCTTTTTTGCATCATAGCATACATACCCCCAAACGCGCGTCTACATATGATTCAGAGGTAGAAAAATATAAATATACAACTAATATTCCTCAACTTAAAGAATACTCACATAATGCATTAGATTGCTTTATTAAGTATTATCATCCACTATGGCTTAAAGATGGAATAACAAAAGAAGCGATGGATAGATTCGATATACGCTTTTCTATCAATCAGAATAAAATTATTATTCCACATTTCGATATTAATGGACGTTTAATAGGTATTCGCGCACGCACATTAGAGAAAAATGAAATAGAAATGTTTGGAAAGTACAGACCAATTCAAGTTGGTGATACTATATATACCCATTCTCTTCAATTTAATTTATATGGTATTTATGAACATCAGAAAGGTATACGTAAACGAAAAAGCGCAATTATTGCTGAATCAGAAAAATCTGTACTTCTTGATTATGGATTCTATGGAGAAGAATATGGAAATTGCGTAGCATGTTGTGGCTCAACCTTTAATAAATATCATATTAGTTTATTAACTAATATTTTGGGCGCGAATGAAATAGTTGTTGCGCTTGATAAAGAATATGACGATTGGCGTTCCCTTAAAGCGCGAAAATATAGAGAAAAGATATTGAGTATGTGTAAAAAATATATTAATCAAGCTAATTTTTCTTATATATGGGATTATGATAATTTATTAAAAGAAAAAGATTCTCCTTTTGATAAGGGTAAAGATATATTTGAAGAATTGTATAAAAATAGAATTAAAGTGAGGTAATAAAATGTGAAATATAAGTTAAGAAATACCTATTCAAAAGAACCAGAAATCGCATTATATGATATTTTGCGCGATAGAGGGGTTAATGAAGTGGATAACTTTGTTAAACCTAATAAAGGGTGTGAATTAAATCCTTATGATTTAAATAATATTGATGCGGCTGCTGAACTTCTGTTAAAACATTTGCGGAATAATAGTCATATATGTTTTTGTGTAGATTGCGATTGTGATGGCTTTACTTCTTCTGCAATACTATGGCTTTATATAAAAAATATTTTTCCTGAAGCAGATTTAACCTTTACTGTACATGAACATAAACAACATGGTCTCGAGGATAAGATTAGTTGGCTAATTGATAATGAACAATTTGATTTAGTGATATGCCCTGATTCTGCTTCATACGATATAGAGTGTCATCGTTTACTGCATGAGATAAACACAGATGTTTTATGCCTAGATCATCATGAAATTCCATTAGACGATAATGGTAACGAAATTTTACCCAATTCTAATTATGCTATTGTTGTAAATAATCAACTATCGCCTTGTTATACCAATAAATCATTATGTGGTGCGGGTGTAGTATATAAGTTTTGTGAGGTATTAGACGATAAATTAGGTATCAAGCAAGCCAAAAATTATATTGATTTGGCCGCCTTGGGCGAAATTGCCGACGTAATGGATAGAACCAATACAGAAACAAATTATATTATGATGGAAGGACTTCGTAATATTAAGAATAAGGGCTTCCAAACTTTATTAGAATCACAAGCTTTTTCCTTAAAAGATAAAGCTAAGGCACCCAACCTCGGCTTGACGCCCATTGATATAGCGTTTTATATCGCCCCATTAATTAATGCTATTACTCGCGTAGGCACAATAACAGAAAAGGAAAACATGTTTTACTGCTTTATTGAACCGGATAAGTTAGTACAAAGTACTAAGAGAGGAGCTAAACCGGGAGATACAGAGTTGGCGGCCGAGGCTACCGCGAGATGTGGAGCTAATGCTAAATCGCGGCAAAACCGAATTAAAGAAAAGGCATTAGATTTAATTGATTTTAAAATTCAAAAGAATCAGTTAGATGATAATAATATTATTATTGTAGAGATTGATGATAGTGATGATATACCACAAGAAATGACTGGTTTGGTCGCGATGGCGGCGGTATCTAAATATCACAAGCCAGTTATGATTGGGCGACGTAATAGCAAGAATGAGATACAAGGTAGTATTAGAAGTGATAGTAATTTTGAAGGTTTACCTAGCTTTAAGAAGTTCTTGGAAGAAAGTGGCTTAATGATGTATGTTGCCGGGCATGATGGGGCTGCGGGCTGGGGATTGCAAGGTAACAGGATAGATTCACTACTTGAATATGCCAATACCGAATTAAGTTCTGATGATTTTGAGAATTGCTACATTGTAGATTATGTGTTAGATGCACGAGAAGATAATAGTAAATTGCTCACAACACTGGCGTCGCATCCTGAGTATTTTGGTAATCATATTGACGAGATTAAGATTGTTATTAAAAATATATCTCTGCAAAGTGTGATGACTATGGGCGCAAATAAAGATAGTATGAAAATTAGTTTTAATGGGATTGACTATGTGCGTTTTAAGGATTTAGATTTTGTTAATTTGGTATTGAATAATCGCGCGAAAAATTTAACAGTATATGGGCGCGCGAATCTAAACAGTTATATGGGAAAAACATCAATTCAAATATTTGTGGACGATTATGAGTTTGAAGAAGATGAACATAGATATGATTTTTAATTGACAAATAATAAATTTTATGATATAATAATTATAGAATAAAGAAGAGGAAAATATTTACATAGTTATAAAAAGAACGTGCGCAATGAAGCGCGAAAGGAGATGATGCCTGTATGAAGATGATGACCCGTTATCCCGGTAGTCTTCATAATTAGGAACCATACTGATTATAGTAATGAGACTCTGCGCGACTGTATAAATAAAGTAAATTCCTTAATAGATACGGCTATTGAATTAGGTCATGAATGTGTAGCAATTACAGATCATGAAACTATTTCAAGTTATATTAAGGCAGAAAAGTATTATAATAAGGTTAAAAAAGCATATCCAGATTTTAAACTTATTCGTGGTAATGAAATTTATCTTACACGAAATGATTTAAATGCGACAAATTATGATAAGAATAAAGATAGGTATTTCCACTTTATTCTTCTTTGTCGTGATTTAGAGGGGTATCATCAGATTTGTGAACTTTCAACGCGAGCATGGCGACGCTCTTACATTAGTCGTAGGTTGCGTCGTAGACCAACTTACTATCGTGATTTAAAAGAGATAATTAAATGTAATCAAGGGCATGTTATTGCCTCTTCAGCATGCCTAGGTTCACAGTTAGATAAGTTTTTGCTTCAGTATATGAATACGAATAATCTTGAATATTATGAGACTGCGAAAAGTTGGTGTCTTTATATCGAAGATATATTTGGTAAAGGTAATTTTTATTTAGAGATGCAGCCTTCGAATAATAAAGAGCAAGTATTTGTAAATAAGCAATTGCTTCGTATCAGTAAGGAATTAGCTATTCCATATATTATAACTACAGATAGCCATTATTTGCGGCCTCAAGACGCATTTATTCATGAATCGTTTTTAAATGCACAGGACGGAGAGCGTGAAGTTCGTAGTTTTTACGAGACAACGTATATGATGAATGACGACGAAATACGCTCTTTCTTTCCTTATTTTAGTGAAGAGGAAATCGAAGCTGCGTATTCTTCAATTAGAGAAATTAAAGATAAATGTGAAGATTTTTCTATATTAAAACCTCTAGAAATTCCAATGCTTCCCTGGCGCGATTTTAGAGAACATTCGCGCGCAGAGCAATATCGTTATACGGAACTAATGCCAGAATTATTAAAATTCATTGAATCATCGCATAAAGCAGATAACACACTTGTACTCGCGCTGATTGATGGTATTGAAAAGCATAAGGATTTACAATGTCAGGAAGCCTATGACGCCTTAAATGAGTGTTTGGGTATGACTTGGCAATCTAGCGAAGTGAACAAAGCTCGTTGGTCAGCATATTTTCTTAATCTGCAAAAAATTATTGACGAGTGCTGGAACGCTGGAACTTTAGTTATGCCAGCTCGTGGTTCGGGAGGCGGCTTTTTATTATTATATGCGTTAGATATTATTCAAATAAATTGTCTGCGCGAAAACACACATACATTTCCTTGGCGTTTCTTGAATCCGGCGCGTGTGTCTGTATTGGATATTGATGTCGATATATCTGGTTTAAAACGTGCGCAAGTTTTGGCACACCTGCGTAAGTTTTATGGTGAAAACAGAGTAGCGAATGTTGCAACTTTTAAATTAGAGAAATCAAAGTCCGCAATTTTGACGGCTGCCAGAGGTTTGGGCATTGACGTAGACGACGCGCAATATATTTCTTCATTAGTTACTGCTGAACGTGGGCAACTTTATAGTTTACATCAAATGTATTATGGTGATGAGGAAAATGGTATTAAGCCAAATCAAACATTTATTACTGAAATAAATAAGTTTGAGAAATTATGGGAAGTTGCAAGTCGCATTGAAGGACTAATTTGTGGCATGGGTATTCACGCAGGCGGAGTTGTATTTAAGGATACCGATTTCACAGAGACAAGTGCGCTAATGCGCGCACCTGACGGAACAATTGTTACTCAGTTTGAGCTGCATGACTTAGAAGACGTTTCGGAAATAAAGATGGATCTGCTTTCAATTGAAGCAGCGGACAAAATACAGACATGTTTAGATATGCTTGTGCGCGATAAATATGTAAAAGAATATCCAACTTTACGTGAAACATACGAGCATGCACTTGGAGTATATGATTTGGAACGAACGAGCAGTGAAATGTGGGACTTGGTAAATAACCACAGTATATTTTCGTTGTTTCAAATGGAAAAAGAAAGTGGATATCGTGGAATTGCATTAACACATCCTCGTAACGTTGATGACCTAGCTACTCTTAATTCTGTAATTCGTTTAATGGCACAAGAGAAGGGAGCCGAATCACCACTAGATAAGTATGCACGCTTTCGTAATCATCCACAGGATTGGGATAATGAAATGCGCGCTTATGGCCTGAATAACGATGAAATGGCGCTTCTACATAGAGAGCTTGATGTTTCTAATGGGCTCTGTATTACACAAGAGCAGTTTATGAAGCTGGTACAGCTACCTGAGTGCGGTGGATGGGATTTGCAATGGGCTGATCGGCTGCGCAAGGCGATCGCGAAGAAAAATCCGAAAGAATATGAAGCCCTTACTGCGGAGTATTTTGAAGGAATAAAAAAGAAAGGCTGCAGTGAACGATTCTGTAGTTACGTTTGGTTCGTGCAAGTCGCGCTAAGTCGTGGTTATGGCTTTAATGCGAGTCACACGCTAGCGTATTCTATAATTGCACTTCAAGAAATGAATCTTGCTTGGAAATATCCAATCGTATATTGGAATACTGCAAATCTTATTGTAGATAGCGGTGGGGTTCAAAGTTTTGAAGACGAAGATATAGAAGAAGCGGAGTTAGATGTAAAACAAGAAATTGGAATTGATGAAATTGAAGAAGAGGAAGAAGAATGGGAAGAAGCGAATGAAGTAGTAGAAACTGAGGTAGAAGATAAGAAAAAGAAGAAAACAAAATCCATTGATTACGGTCGCGTAGCTTCGATTATTGGAAGAATGGGAAATGAAGGTATAAAGGTCTCACCGCCGGATATAAATAACTCATCCTTTACCTTTACACCAATCGCCAAGGATAATAAAATTCTTTACGGATTGCGCGGCATTACTCGTATATCAGTAGACAAAATTAACGAGATTATCGCGGCTCGCCCATATACATCTATGGATGACTTCCTAAGTAAAATCAAAGTGAATAAAATTCAGATGTCGAATCTAATTAAATCCGGCGCCTTCGATGTGATTGAGGGGTGCGCGCGTGAAGATATAATGCGTAATTATCTCGAATCAATTGCAGATAAGAAACAACGTTTAACTTTGCAAAATATGCAAATGCTTATTACAAAGAATTTAATACCCGAAGAAATGCAATTTTATGCAAAGCTATTCCTATTTAACAAGTATCTAAAGTCTTGTAAAGAGGGAATTAATTACCAATTAAATGAATCAGCTATTAATTTCATTACTACACACTTTGATACAGACATAATTGAGGATGGAACATATGTTTCACAAAAGAAGTGGGATAATTTGTATAAAAAAGCTATGGAGCCAATGCGGCAGTATTTGAAAGATAATAAAGATGCAATGCTTGATGCATTAAATCAAGCTTTATATAACGAGGTTGCAGATAAATATGCACAAGGTAATATCTCAAGTTGGGAGATGGATTCAATTTCATTTTATTACCACGAGCATGAGCTTATTCGCGCGCAATCACACTATGATAACTTCTTTGATTTACCAGAAGAACCTGAAATTGAATATACTTTTCCTGGAAATGGAGGGCAAGAAGTTAAAATTTATAAATTGCATAAAATTATTGGTACTGTAATTGATAAAGATAAAATAAGAAATACTATTAGCTTATTAACTCCCACTGGAGTTGTAAATGTACGAATATATAAAAATCAATTCGCTTTGTACGATAAGCAAATATCTGAAAAAGATACAGATGGTACAAAACACGTATTAGAAAAAAGCTGGTTTACGCGCGGCACAAAACTTATGATACAGGGAATACGAAGAGGAAATGATTTTATACCGAAAAAAACCCGTAAATCAATATATCCTATTATATCTAAAATAACAAATATTGATAATATGGGTAATTTGACAATGCAATATGAACGAATAGGAGGAGATTAATATGATTGGTTTACTCGATTATGATCTCCTCCAATCAGAATGTATAACAAGTATTATTCCAAATTTAGAAATAATGAAACTTGCTACTTATTATCGCGTAGAAGAGAATCATTTTTGTCGTCTTTTGACTTTAGACGAAAAAGAATTAGATAGTTATGATAAAATTTATTTTTTTAGTGAAAAAGGACGTAAATTAATTGTACCCGACCAATTTAAGCGCGCCAATAATGTTATATATGGTGGTACAGCATTTACAAATTTCAAATATATTCCGTTTGAGAATAAATTGATTGATTATACTATACCGCGTATAATTATATATAAAGAATATTTAAAACAAAAGTATTATGAAGGTTTTAAAAATTTAGTTATTACTCATGCTTTAGATGATACTTATTATAGAATGTACGCGGAAAAATCTCGACTACCAATTCCTCCTGTAAGGTCAAAACAACGTGTATATATATTTGATCGAGATTTTTTCTATCCAGATTGGGAATATATTATTAAAGATATTGCAGATAGAAAACCATGCGGTATTTATCGAATACATCCTATAATTTGTAAAAAATTATCAGAATATTTTAGCGCACGACAGTGTAATAAATTAGCGCGCTCAAATGAGTATATACTTGATTTAAAAGTACCATTGGACGAAGTGAATTATATGGTTACGCATTATAAAAAATACTTTTTAGCAGACATAGTAAGAAGTTCTAAAGTTTTTTTACCATTTAAAAGTAATTTACCCGCGGCGGAACCTTATTATAAAAATTTAGTATATACACTTAACGTACTTTATGCTTTTTGGACACGAGATATTCCTATAAAAATTTATTTAGAAGATACTCAAATTGGAGTAAATAATCCATTAAAAGAATTAGAACAAGCTATTTGTAGTTGGACAATGGCGATTTCAAAACCTACGGATAAAGAATCAATTACCTTATTGCAACGATTTGGGAAAAATAAAACATTATTATCTCAATATGAAAGTATTGTTAATAAAATGCCATATGCAAAAACATTGTTTGATCAATCATATGAAGATTTAAAGAATAGGGGGTATTGGAAATTATGAACATTGATAAGATTATTTCTAATAAAGAACGATTAAATAAAGAATTGCGAATTGCACTGTCCACTATGGAACGCTCTGATAGAATATATGAGATAAAAAAAGAGATTATTGAGAATCAAAAGGTTTGCCCGCATGTTAGTAATAAATATAATTGGGCAATTGTGGATAGTATATGTCCTTATTGTGGATTTCATTTTGCGAATGGAGGTACTATAAATGGATAAGAATATACAAGTTTTAAAAAGAACAGGCGGATTAGTTGATTTTAATAAAAAATGTATTGTCAATGCTATTACTAAAGCCTATCAAGAAGTATATCAAACTAAAGAAAAATCTCCTAATTATGCAAATATTATTGCAGATAGAATTTATAATATTGGAATTGAAATAGAAGCTCCTCTTAAAGTAGAAGAAATTCAAGAATTAGTAGAAGATTACCTTACTGAATATGATATAATGGTTGCTAAAGCATATATACGTTATAGATATAAACACGGGGTTATGCGTGCTTGTTCTAATGATTTTATTCGAACTATTAGTGAAAAGTTACGCGCCAGTAATGTTCAAAATCAAAATGCTAATGTTGATGAACATTCGTTTGGAGGTCGTGTAGGTGAAGCGTCTGACGAGATGATGAAGCAATATGCTCTTGATTTTTGCATGTCAGAAATGGCAAGGAATAATCATTTAAATAATGAAATTTATATTCATGATTTAAGTGCGTATGCCGTTGGGATGCATAACTGTTTGAGTATTCCATTTGATAAATTATTAGCGGAAGGATTTAATACGCGACAGACTGACGTGCGACCAGCTAACAGTATTAATACTGCTTTTCAACTTGTAGCAGTTATTTTCCAACTTCAAAGTCTAATGCAATTTGGTAGACTAAAAACTGCCTGTTAAACCTTTACCGTTAATCAACGGGGTATATATATAATGAATAAATAGTATATATGCTAACGGGGAAGCCTAAGTCAAAATGATATGGTAATCCCGTGGGAAAATAATTATTATATCAATAATCTCCTAATAAGGAGATGATAAAATGCTCATTTATAAAATCACTAATAAAATAAATAATAAAATATATATAGGATTAACAACCTGTTCTCTTAAATATAGATGGTCTAAACATCTAACTGAAAGTCGAAATCAAAATAACACTAAGCCGTTATATAGAGCACTTAGAAAATACGGAGAAAAAAATTTTATAATTGAAGAACTAGAATCTACTGATGATTTTCAATATTTAGGAGAATTAGAACGAAATTATATTAAAAAATATAATTCTCAAAATCCAGAAATAGGTTATAATTTAACCGCTGGCGGCGAAAAAAAACCAATGGGATGGTAATCCAGCAGCGAAATTAACTTATGATGAAATTGTTCAAATACGTGAAATTTATGCCATGAATGAATTAAGATGTAAGGAATGTTGGAAATTATTTAAAGATAAAATTTCTTACTCTGGTTTTCAAAAAGTATGGAATGGCACTACTTGGCAGGGTATTATGGATGAAGTTTATACTAATGAAAATATAGAAATACATAAACATCAGAAATCTAATCCCGGCAGTAAAAATGGTAATACAATGCTTAATGAACAACAAGTTCTAGCAGCAAGAATATATTATACTACACATACTTTACAAGAAACTTATGAATGTTTTGGAAAACCAATGTACAGTAAAGATGGTTTTAGAGGCGTACTTACAAGAACATTTTCTCATATTCCTATTTACCATAAAATTAAAAAACAATGGACTTTAAATAATGAGATTATTGATATAAACAATTATAAACCTGTATCGACTATCTCCGAATCGGGAGAGTAAGATTGCTATTGATACGCAATTTGAAATAGGTTTTGCGGCTATACGTCGTTAAGATATAGTCAGTCCCCTTAGAAATAAGGGATGAGACGGGTGTTTCTGCTACACATTTAGATTGGACTATGGTGCCTTATATTAGAAAAAGCTTCGCTAAACATTATTATGATGGATTATCTTATATAGAGAATATGAATGAGCGATTAGAAATTTATGATATGATGGATTTGGATACTACTACTTGGAATATTGAAGATAATAGATATAAAAAATATAAAAATGCATACGCTTATGCAATGGACATGACTGAACGCGAACTTCAACAAGCTGTAGAAGGTATGTATCACAATCTCAACACACTTCAATCACGTAGCGGCAATCAGCTTCCATTTACTTCAATTAACTATGGAACTTGTACTTTACCAGAAGGACGTATGGTTATTAAAGCTTTACTTGAAGGTTCTTTAAAAGGTGTTGGTAAATTCCATAAAACTCCTATCTTCCCTTGTGGTATCTTTCAGCTTGGTAAAGGTATTAATCGCGCGCCAGGTGACCCAAATTATGATATGTATCAACTTGCTTTAAAGTCAACAGCGAAACGTATTTATCCTAATTATGCAAATATTGATTGGTCTGGTAATGCTGGATATGATAAAAATGATCCTAAGACATTCTTTAGCACCATGGGTTGTAGAACAGCGAATGGCGCCGATATTAATGTAGAAGAAGGAACCAATCCGCAAACGAAAGATGGGCGTGGTAATATTTGTCCAGTTACAATTATTATGCCTACTATTGCAATGGAAACAAAAATATTTGGAGAACAAAATCATTTAATTGAAGGCGAAAACGGTGAAGAAGTATTAATTGATGCATTTATAGATCATCTTGACGATAAAATTCATGAAGCAAAAGATATGTTAATTGAACGCTTTAATTGGATTTGTTCTCAATCTCCTGCTTCTGCAAAATTTATGTATGAAAATAATACAATGCTTGGCTATCATCCAGAAGAAGGTATTCGCTCTGCTTTGAAACATGGTACAGTAGTAGTGGGTTAAAGCCTAGTTATGGCCCACTTTAAACTTCCTAAATTGCGGGAACACCCTTAGAGCCTTAACAACCAAGTTAAAATAGTAATATTTTAATGGCAAGGTTAGCGACCAAGGTAAGGTAAAATCGTTAAGGATTGGGCAACCAGACGCAGCGAAATTTCTTTAAAAAAGAAAGACGTTCAACGACTATAATGGAAGAAATTGATGAAGTTATTTCATAATAAAAACACATATCCTATGAGAAAAAACATGGAGGTGTGAGTTATGAAAACAGGATTAATTTATAAATATACTAATAAAATTAATCAAAAAAATTATATAGGACAAACAACTTCTACGTTACAACGTAGAGATCAAAGACATTTACAGCAACTTAATGACAATACTTATTTTCATAGAGCATTAAAAAAATATGGACGAGATAATTTTTCTTTAGTAATATTAGAAGATAATATTCCAGAAGATAAAATAGATGATAGAGAAAAATTTTGGATAGAACAATTTGATTCTTATTATCTTCATAATAAAGGCTATAATATGACAAAAGGTGGAAAATGGAGTACGCCTGAGCAAAAAGTCTTTGGTAAGGATATAAAAGAAATTCAAAATCAAATACTAAATTCTTCTGTTTCTTTTCAAGAACTCGCTAATATTTATCAAGTAAGTTTAAGTTGTATTAGTGATATAAATACAGGCCGTACATTTAGAGATAATAATTTAACTTATCCGTTACGACTAACTCCGATACGTTCAGAGCTTGATGAAAATAAAGTACAGAAAGTAATACGATTACTAACCACTACAAATTATTCACAAGCAGAAATTGCAAAGCAAGTAGGAATAAAAGAATATACTGTAGGGTGCATTAATCGTGGAACAAATAGTTGGTGTCCTAAAAATTTAAGTTATCCGCTAGTTAAAGGTGAAAAGAAAAATACTTATAGTAATAAATTAACAAAAGAACAAGTTATTCAATTATTATATGATTTATTTTTTTCTTCTCTTACTATAGAACAAATAGGTCAAAAATATGGTGTAGCAAAAAATACTGTAGGAGATATATCTAGAGGATTAACTTGGAAAGAGCTTACAAAAAATTTTATTTTCCCATTAAGGAAAAATAAAAAGAATAATCAAGAAATTTATTCATCAATTTATGGTATAGTCTAATCCCTTTAAATATCCCGAAAGGGAGGGTAATAAATGCAACTAGGACTCGCGGAAACACTTCAAATCCTCATTGGCTGCGACCATACAACTGAAAAAGGTATGGCCTTAGCAAAACGCATTGAACAATTATTCAAAGATAGATGCGCCGAGTTCAAAAAAGAATATAAACTAAATTTTGGAGTATATTTCACTCCCGCAGAAAATTTAGCATATACTGCGATGAAGAAATTCAAAGCAAAATATGGTGAGATTCCTAACGTATCTGACCGCGAATATTTCACCAATAGTATTCATGTTCCAGTATGGCACAATATCTCCGTATTTGATAAAATTGATATTGAATCACAACTAACTGGATATTCAAGTGCAGGATGTATTACATATGTTGAACTTCCTTCTGGTGTAAAAAATAATATTGAAGCACTTGAAACGATTGTTAATTATGCAATGGATCACGATATCCCATATTTCGCAGTCAATATACCGATAGATACTTGTATGGATTGTGGTTATAGTGATGAAATAAACGATACTTGTCCAGAGTGCGGCGGGCATAATATACAACGCTTACGTAGAGTAACTGGTTATTTAACTGGTGATTATAAAACTGCTTTTAATTGGGGCAAGCAGAAAGAAACTGAAGCGCGAGTAAAACATGCGCATTAATTATGAGTAAAATCGCTGGAATCTATTGGGATGATACCGCGGCCGCACCTGGTATCTCTCTTTCGGTATATTTTTCTGGATGCCACTTCCATTGCCCCGGTTGTCATAATCCAGAAGCGCAAGATTTTAATTATGGTGAAGAACTTACAGATAAATTAAAATTAGAAATTATTGAAAAATTAAATAAAAATGACGTATCTCGTAAATTATCTATTTTAGGAGGAGAACCATTATGTGAAGAAAATCGGCAAGACGTCGCTATTTTAATTCATAATATACGTAGTATGCTTTATGATGTGAAAATTTACATATGGACTGGATATACAATAGAAGAACTATTCGCTTTACATGATCCTTGGATAGATTATATATTAGAAAATATAGA
>Ga0326513_10001492_pt1 | contig 18311 bp, 17 predicted proteins | sample 2_2465_0518_D_FD_203654 | JGI IMG/M metagenome (GOLD analysis project Ga0326513, IMG submission 203654) | Bovine rumen microbial communities from UC Davis, California, United States - 2_2465_0518 | ecosystem: Host-associated > Mammals > Digestive system > Stomach > Rumen | place: USA... | reverse complement strand
CATCTCTAATAAATATTTCATAGCTTTATTAAAACCAGTGATGTCTCCTAATTTGTGACTACCAATATCAATAGGTTTAATAACGTTTCTCATAAATGTTTTACCTATATTGTCATCAGTACCTTCAGCTTTTTCTTCTTTAGAAGTAAATATAGGTTCAGAGAAATAGTTAATCATTCCTGGGATTTGAGTGAGCATAAATACTGGCAGAGCTCTTTTTAATAATAATGCTTTGCCAAGAGACCAAGCTGATCTTTTAGATTCCATTCCAAGACCAAGGCCTATTGAATTTAATCCACGGTCAAGAACTCCAATCATATTAAACAGACTTCCAGATGCTTCTGTATATCTTTCACCAACAGAATAATCTTTTCTAAATCCAGCAAAATGTTGCCCAAAAAAGTCACCAGTAGCTTTTAAGAATTCATCTACGTCTCCTTTTTTAGCAGCTTCATACATAGGCTTTGCAGTATAAGCTTGTCTTGTAAATACTATACCACTTTTACCAAAAGCCATAGAATAAGTTTGACTACTTATTTCGTCATATAATTTTTCTTTGCTTGCATATTCAAAACCATTTGTTTTTAATGTTTTTGAGTTCATAACCTTTTCTATTAAATCATCAAAAAGGTTATCAATGTTAGTTTTCTGAGAAAAGTCGTCATCAGGACCTTCTCCTGTTGTTCTTCTTGCTGTTTCTTCTACAAGCTCTTTGTCAAATTCATCTGGCTTTATTTCTTGTCTGCCTATATCGAGTCTTCTACCTATTTCGTATTTTATTTTCTCAGCTCTTGTCATTTTACGACCAAGCTGTTCTTCGTATTCTTCTATTGTTCTATTAGGGTCAAATGTTCCTAATAGTTTTTTAAGATCAGTTATATCTCCTTCAAATATATCTTCTAAGTTTAGGTTTGGATCATCTGCCATTTTTTTCATGATCCATGAGTTAATGTCTTTATAAGTATCAAAACCACCCATCTCTCTTAGGTTTTCTACATTTCTAGGCATTAAACGACCATGACTTTTTACAAAGCTAATGTCATAAGCTCTAAACTTTCCTTCTATTTGTTCAAATGTTCCTTTAGAGCCAACAACAAAAGCTTTGCTATTAGAAAATAAAATGTCGAAATTTTCATCAGTATCAAATTTATTTTTAAAGAAAGTATCTACATCTATATCTCTTTTACCTTGTCCAGTAAACATAGGAGAATATAAGCCTTTGCCACTTACATAAGTATATGGAAGTTCTCCTCTTTCAAGCTTATTACCTTCAGATATATTATTCATAATAGAAGGAAGTCCAAGTTCATCTTTTAATTTTATTAAAGATTTGATTGGGTTAAAGCCTACTACTGGCAGTTTAAAGTCATTTAATAAAGAATTAGTTGTACTTTCTATTACTTTATTTATATAAATATTATTAGCAACAAAACCTTCGGAGTTTACGCTAAGGCCTTCATCTATTAAAATATTCTTCCATTCTCCTGATTCAGCAAGAGTATAATATTTGCCGTCTTCACCTAGTTTTTTAACGCGACTCATAGAATTTTTTATAGAGTCTAATTCAGACCGAGTTATATGAACTTCTTTCCTGATTGCTTTTGCTGTATCAGTATCTTGAAATCTCATAACGTTTTCTGTTGCATCAAAATCAAGGAGGTCTCCTAATGTAACGTATCTAAATCCAGTTCTTTTTTCTTGAAGAGCCATTTTTTCTTCAGAAATATAAGTTCTTTCAAGAAAACCTTTTACTATTTCATCTCTTGATTTAGCATAGCCTTCGCCACCTGCGGCTACTCCTTTACTTGCTTTTGATATAGCATTATTTTTATATCTTATCTCATTCATAAGAGTAGAATTAGATATAGAATGAGATTCTTCCCACATCTTTTGTTTGCTTTTCTCTGCAAGTTGTTCAACTCGTCTATCTATTTCTTTTTTGATATCTTCTTCAGAAGCTCCTTTCATTTCCTCGGTTACTTTATTTACTATTTTACCTACTTCTTCATATCCATAGCCTTTATTGGCTATATGTATTCTGTTAGTTAATTCTTCTATATCGTTTTTTGTATTATCAATGATTTCTTTTAGATTTGAAAATTGCCTTTTGCCTCTATAATCTTTTACTCTTAAATCTTGTACTAAGTCATAAGCTAAAGATGTATCCCTTTGTTTTCTACCTAAAAATAAACTTTTAGAATCAGGTGAAATTCTGCCATAATAAGCATCTTCTGTCCATTTTTTAAGTGCAGATGCTGTATTATATCCTGTTTCTGATAAATTTTCAGTTAATGTTGCTCCATATTTTTTTAATGGCTTTACAAGGTCTTTTAATAACCCTGATTTATAGGCTTTTATACCACCTATAGTTATCAGGGTTCCTTTAATAAAACGACCAAATGTATCGTTATAATTTACATCTTGATCGTCATCTATGGTTTGTCCAGTTAATTCACTTGACCTTCCATTGATTTTCAATTCTCTTCTTTCTAAAGCCATCTAAAACCTCTTTATTATTCCAATTTTGACCTATGATAAATGGTTGTTTTATTATATTTCTTTCTTCTTCTAGTTCAGCTTCTATTTCGTCTTTGTAATAAATAATAGGATTACCTTTGTTTTCTAGTATATTCTTAATTGTTTCATCCTTTGGTATAGGTTGATTGTTAATTAAATCAAAATCAAGGTGATAATCAAAGCCTCTAAATTTAGCTATGTTTTCTGCTCTTACTACCATTTCAAGAACTTGTTGCCAAGTCCATTCTTCCATCTCTTCGTATGTGTAGTCATCTATAAATGCTTTTATCAAATCTAAGCAATTTAAGAATAGATTATAATTATTCTTTAAAGAATAATATAAATATTTAATATCATCAGTATCTGATAGGTCAGATATTTTTAAGATATATTCACTCATTACTGTTGGTAAATATCCATAAGGGCAATTTTGAAATTCATAGTCCTCAGGATATACAACAGATAAATTACAAACTCCAGTTTCTTGTTTAAATTTATTATTGTATAATCTTAAAACAATTTCGTATTCTTTTAAAGATAAAGATCTAAAAACAAACTCTTCATCAGAAAAACGGACATAAAGTAACTTATGCCCGTCATTATTTTCTTTTATTAGTTCTAAATCTGTTCTGTCAAGCATTATAATACCTCGATTCCATATTCTGTAGTAAAGCCTGAGTTTTCCATTATGATTTGAGATAACGTACTTGGGTATCCAGCGTTATCTTTGCCCATTTTATTATAATCATATTCAAATGGCCATAAAACACAGGTCTTACATATAACTTCTTCGTTTGTTAAAGAATCGAGTGCAAGGGCTGCAATTTGTTCATATTCTGCTCTATTTAATGTTCTGAATACAAAATGTTTATCGAGTACCTTTACATGAAATACTCTATCGATACCATATTCTTGTTTCCATAATTGTACTTTTGATATTCCAGGGCCACCTTCAAATACAGGAGTATCATTAGGATCTACATAATAATCATCTTTTTCGTATTCAGGTGTAATATCAGGCAAAGTTTTAGAACCAGCATTTATATCAGGCAGTGTTTTATTACCTTCAGAATCATATAATCCTTCTTCTTCTGATTCTTCCATAAATTCTGCATAAATATCTTCAGGTTCAGTTTCTTCTTGTAAGTTTTCTTCTCTTTTTTGAAAGTCAAGCTTTTTCTTTGCAGCGTCCATAAGTGCATCGTAATTATTCTGTTCAGCCATAATCTGATCCCCCTATAGTTAGTTTTCTTGTATTTCAGTATTTTCCAGCTCTTTTTCTTTTTCTTCAAGCTCATTAATTTCTTCTTCTAGTTTAGATATATCTTCTTCTGTATTGCATTGACCGAGCTTAGATTTTAGTTTTACTAATTCTTTTTCTCTTAAAGTTTTTTCTTGTTCAATGTGTTCCCATTTTGCCATTGTTAAATAGAATCCAACATATACAGAACCAATAGCAAATACTGATATTATAAGTTGTGGCAATGAATCTAAGTTACTTTGTTCGTGCATTTCAAGCATTGCATAGACAATTATGGCTCCAAGGCTTAAGAATATAAGAACACCTAAGAACTTTGACATGGCAATAAATCTAACATGTCTGTTTGTTCTACGCCTTCTTCTACGCACAGCGTATCACCTCCTATTCAGTTTTCTTTTTCATTCTATCTAAATACTTGCTCACTGCAAGTGCTTCATCTGCTGTTTGGTCTTTTTCTACTTCTTTTTCAAGAGCTATACCATAACCTACTGCCATATTTATAAGCTCAATAAAATGATCCTTCGTAAAAGTTACGCAGTCTTTATTTTTATCTATTGACATTTTCACCCTCTTCAATTATCTATCTTTAAAGAGACTATCATAATTATATTTAATGTCAGATGAGGCTTCCATAACAGATTCTTCTCCAAGATAAATATTTTCATCTTCTGGAGCGTCTGATTCTACTACATCACGAGCTACGAATTGATAAACTTCGGTTACAGGTTTGCCAGACGTATCTACTTCAACTCCTACGGACCGCATGTACACATCTTTTATTCTTTTATAAATATGATTATTTCCTAAAGATATTACTATATCCTTATGATTCCTTCTCGATAATTTTTCACTTTCGTTTAAGAAATATGGTTCGTAATGAGGGTCATAAGGCTTGTCTTCATCTATTTCTGTGTTATCATCATTATATAATTCATCAGCTGTAGATGTATTTTCTTTTACTTCTGGTGGATAATTATTAATCACGTCATCTTGAAGATTTTTAACAAATTCTTCGTTTACTATTCCATTTTGAGCCATACCATTTTTGGCTTGGTAAGCTTTAACTATTTTATCAAAAGCGAGATTTACTGCACCAGAATTATCATATCCAGATACATCTATGCCTGTACGACCAATCAAATTTACTATTTGGTTTACTTCAGCTCCTTTGTAATTTTTAGCTAAATTAGTTGGATCGTACTTTATATAATTAGGATAGTTTTCTGCTTTAATCTCACTAGCCATCCTATCCTCTATGACTTCTTCTTTAACGTTGTTTATAGCGTCGTCAGCTAATTTCATCCCAGCGCCAGCAATGGGATTTATTGAGTAAACTATGTTAGAAAGTACATCGTATAGAGACATTTTGTTCTCCTTTTACTTTATTACATAATATCTTTTTCCATCATTACTTAAAACGTAATAAAGAGTATATTTATCGGTTTTAACGGTTTCAAGAATAAGTCCGTCTCCACTTAGTTTCTTTGCTCTGTCATTAAGTGTCATTCTTGAATAACCATTTTTATTATCAAGATCTATTGTTTTTGCATTGATTTTCTTAAATGCTTCGTTAATTTTATTAGTTGTTGTAGAATTAAGTTCACCTGTAACTCCTATCTTATTGTCTTTCTGAAAATTAGATATAGCTTTTCTATAAGAGTTTTGATCCAGGTGATCTACGTCTATATTATATCCTAATGCAAGTAATTTGACAACAGTTTTATCATCAATTTCTGGACCTGCATTACTTCTTATTGTTTTTGCAGTAGAACCAAACCAATCAGTATCTTGTAATTTTTTATTTTGATTCTCATTATATTTTTCTGTTTTGTTTTCTTTAGTTTTAATATTATTAGTATTTTCGATATTATTAAACCTTTGTTTAGCTGTGTTTTTAATGGGCACAGAAAATGTTCCAGTAACTATACGATTACCAATTACTATATCATCGAAAGTTCTGGAATTATATCCATAAATGGGCTTTAATTGTTCTTGTAATTCATATTGAATGTAACCTATTTCGCTTTGTTCTTCGTCATCAAAATATATTTTAGTATCAGTCCCAGAATAATATTCTTCTCTAAATAGATTAGGCTCCCTATGCTCTACTGTAGGGGTATATGAATAGTTAAAGCTATCATCTGCCATAACTTTACTCCTTTACTATGAAATGCCATTTATAAGGTGTATTTCCGTATGGATAAATAGTATATAATACATCTGTTGGCGTACCATTTTCAGGATCATCAGCAAACATATGCTCATATTTAGATAATGCAACTGTTTTTTGCCCTTCAAATAATAATACTTCAGAATCTGTTTTGGTATTTTTATTTTTATATTTACTTATAGTGCTTATTTTTACTTGTTGGTTTCCTTTATTTCTAAGTATAGCATTATAGTTTTCTATTTGGTCTATATTAGTTTCATATCTTCCAGGATCTATAGCAGGGATTATTTCAGTATGATTCATGAAATATTCTTTATTATCATTTCCTGCTTCGTTCATTAAGATATTCCAATTATAATAATCTATTATGCCTGTTTCTAATAAGTTATTATCTCTTTGGAACTTTTTAGTATAATTTTCAGTTTTTTCATCAAATATTCCTGTTTCATAATCAGTAAAGTCCTCATATAGTTTTTCAAGTATTTGTTGATATATAGTAACTTGTTGCCCCTGACTATTATATTTTAAGGTCTCAAATCCATAGTCATCAGCTTTATTATCATAATCATAAATATCATATTCTGATATATAACCATTTCTTGTTTCATAATATTTCTCTGAAGTTTCGATAGTAGTAGAGCTATCGTCTTCATATATACGCTTTTTACCTTGTACTTGTTTGGTGACTTCTACTTGAGCTAGATATGGTAACACTTGAGTAATATTAGAATCAGAATCTGGTTCTTTGTAAACAAAGGCCCCTGATTTATTTATTATTTGCATAAATTTAGAACCATTATCTTCTTGAGTATATTCTAGTAATTTAGTATAAACATCATTATCTACTACGCCGTTTACTATAAGGCCTTTAAGGCTTTGAAATTGTCTTACAGCATTGTCAGTAAGTCTATCAAATGTTTGTGTTATTTCAAGATTAGTATCTAATACTTTATTTAATAATAATTGAATCATTCCTACGTCGTTACCTATCATAGGAGCTGATGTCGTTAAATATAAAGTTCTTGTAAGTGCTTTTATTTCTCTGTTCTTTTCTAATTGTTTTGTTTGAATTGGGCTGTTATCTATATAATAGTTATTTAATAACGTATTTTTAACAGTATAATAACTTTCTTCTTTTTTTTCAGATTCAGTTACTATGAATCTGTCAAATACAGATATTTCTCTTGCTACGAACTTAAATACGTTTTCTGTAAATAAATCTTCAACAGAAACAGTTTGTGCTTCATCTGTAAAATCAATACCATATATAAACATATGAGCTGAACTACCATATTCATTAGCAGATACTATCATTATATCAAATAATGGCAATTCATCTACTTTTAAAGTAGGGTATTTTTTAAGATATTCACATTGATCTTGTAATTCTCTAAGCCAGTGTTTATTAAGCAGGGTAAATACCATTGTCCCTGCATATATTCTTGATCCTCTGGTAATACCATTTATATTTGTTCTACCTAAGTTTATAACAGGGACTTTATTTCTGAACATAGAATAACTGATAGTAGTTAAAGAACCTATTGTGATAGGTTTTATTCCTGGAAATAGTAAAAAGGCAATTGTATCAGTACCAGAAAAAGATTTATAATATTTTGATATTGCTGTACTTCTCATTATTGACCACCTTTTTAATTAAATACAAACTACATCATTATTATTATATGCTATTATTACGAATCTTTCAATATTTTTTTAATAAAAAATATTTAAATTAATTTTATTTAAATATTTATTTATTTTTTATAATTATTTTAAATTAAATAAAATTATTTATTATTTATTTTAATTTAATTAATTTAAAATGAAAATGCCTGGGTCAGGAATCTTCTTCCCGATCCAAGCACTTTCATTTATAGGGTGGATCAAATTAGATTGGCTGGCAATATCATCCGTTTGCAATGACATTATCAGGTGTAATGTCATTAACAAGCTTACCAGAAATAAGACCATTAGAATCACGAGTGTAAACGCCACGAATCAATGGACTCATTCTACGTGCGATCCAGGTTAACTGTCTGCTCATTACGACAGTATCAATAGATACGCCTGAGCTCTCGTTAAGGATATCAACATCATAGATCTTCTGGAATGCTGTATGACCATACTCTGAACCGAATGTAAGTGTTACATCAAACGGTGGAAGAGTATCAGCATATACAACGTTCTGTCCACGAATAGGTGCGAAACCTGCTGGAACATTGATTGTATCTGCTTCGTTATTATCCCAAGCATTATGATCAACAAAACCGTTTGCATCAAGCGTAGGCTTGTTATTTGATCCTTTTGCAGTCTGAGCGCTGATAGCGTTGCTATAAGCACCTGCTGTAGCTGTTCCTTGAGAAGAAGCTGTGTTAGAGAATGAGAAGCCATAACCAGCTCTATCATTCGTAGAAACACCGTTCAGCTCATAGATAGGATTGTTCTTATCTCTCTGACCATTAGCAGTAAGAGTAACAGTACGATTCCACTTAATGTTATCCATAGCATTGGTGAAATCCTCTGAACGAGACAGCACATTGTTTGCAGCAGCTGTAAACATTGCTGATGGTGCTATATCCTGCCATACTGTCTGTAATGCTTCTACAAGAGAATCATGATCAAATACAGAGAACACCATAGATCCTGCTATACCACGCTTACCTCTTGAGAAGGAACGAGCATCAGGACTACCACAGGTAAAGACTGGAGCTTTATCTCTCTGGATTGCCCAAGATATTTGCTGGAGCTCTCCGATGGCTTTGTTAGCAAAAGTTGCTACTAAGTCTGCACCAGAGAAACTTGTAAGTGTTTTAATAGTTGGACTAGCCATTTTGTTTTCCTCCTTTTTTATATTCCCAGGAGGCTTATGCCCCCTGGGTTTTATATGTTATTGTTTGAATTATTCAGCTGCTCTAAGAGCTACAACTGTTGTAATCTTGCGTAATTCCATAGCAGGAACAATTTCAAGTGCAATAGTTGCTTCACCAAGAAGCTGTTGCTGAATAGAAGCACTGATCTCGAATGCATAGCTCTGGATCTCTTCTAACTCAACAAGCTTACCAAGTCTCTTAGAAATAAGAGCCGATAAAGCATTTCTCTGAGCCAAGGTATTCTTCTCACCGATGAATGGATCAGCTACCTCACGGATCTGATCTACTACATCCTGAAGAACCTTTACAGTAGAAATTCGAGCGTAATCACAGTTAGGAGCGCCTGCTGTACAACCATCTACTACATAAGGAGTAGAAGAAGCTGCTGAGTTAACTCCCTCGTTCTTAAGCTTGAATACTACGTATCTTGCTCCAACAAGAGCGTCTGCCTGTTTGTTAGAGAACTTAAACTTCATTCCCTGAACATTGCGGAGAGCTTTATTAGTAGGAGCAGATGCAGGCTCGATAACAGCGTTAAGTGCAGCATATGCGATTGCAGGAGAACCATAGTAGGTTCCAGTCTTAGAAGACTGCATAACTGGTTCTGGTCCAACTACTGCTGATGTGTACCAACCAATATCCATTGGGTTGTCATCCTCGTCATAAACGATTTCTCCATCAGCGTCAAGCATATAGTAAGTATTAGAACGGCCATTGATAAGATTTGAAACATACTTATCAATACCAACTAATGTAGTATTGCTGTTAGGCTTAACATCGATAAATCCGTGTGTCATCTTTGTTCTATAAGTAAGAACTGCACACAGAAGGGCAAGCTCTCTCTGGAAGTCTGAGTCAGGATTTACATTCTGAACAGAGTCAGCGTAGATACCTGCTGGATAGATGTAATCAACGTTATAGTTCTCAAGGATCTGATATGCACCCTGAACTTTCAGGAAGCCAACCATATCAGTTGTAACCTTAACGTTAGAGCCTTCAACAAGAGTGGTACCAACGTCTGCCTGAGTATATCTATCACCTGAAAGAGCAATAAACATCTCATCATTAGTAGGATTGATACCATCTTCACCGCCATGAGAGAATGGAATAGGTCCAACTGCATCAAGAAGATCGATGCTATCAGATCCTTCACCTTTAACGATCTCAACATCGAACATGTTAAGATTGTTAGCGTCATTCTTCATTGCAAGTACAAGATCGTCAACAGTTTTGATAAACTTACTTGAGTAAGTAACTGTATCAACTGCTGCGGTAACTCTCTTAGCAGAAGGTTTAGTAAGAGTAATAACGGTATATGTTTTACCATTTTCCTCTTCCTTAGTGATCTCTACTGTAGCATCCTTATATTGGCTACCACCGAACTGAGATTTGAACTTAAGCTCAAACTCATAATATTCGTGTTGCTTATAAGAATACTTAACCTGAATTGTACCTGCTGTAACAGTAGCTACGTCATATTCAAAGTTGAATGCTGTGATCGAAACTCTGATAAACGGTTTACCACTTACAGTTACATTAGAGGTATCATATTCAAGATCCACTGAATCCTGGCCACCATTGATAAGAAGTTTAACCTCTTCAATAGTAACATCTGATCCACGTTCAATGTCCAAAGGAACATCTACTACTGAGTCAGGAAAAACTATAACATCGTTGCCACCTTCGTGACTAACTGTACTATCAAGATTATTCATATCCAGAGTTTTCTGAGCATTTGTCTTATAGTACTGAACAGTCTCAATTGTATAAGTTGCATCAGCAGGAGCGTTAGCATCCACGATTGCAACAACTCTGTTGTTATCCTGAGCAGTAACGTTTACGTTATCAAGTGAGATCTCAACTGCGTCTGAAGTTACAGGATTTTCAGGATCAGAATTATCAACATATGCATCCCTTGTTACTTTAACGATACCGTTTTTGTTTACAGGGATTGCAATTGAAACATCTGAGTTACCTGTAGAGAATTCAGCTGCTGTTTCATCATAAGAAACAGGAGAAAGAGTAATAGCTCCCTCTGTAACTGTCTGATTCTCGTATTTAACTGTTTTTTCGATACCAGCTTCGTTTATGCTACCACCTGCTGTACCAGCAACAAGATGCCATGGTCTCATGGTTATCTCGATAGTCTGATCTTTATAAACACTACCTTTTATAATATCAATTCCTGTATAAGGATTGAATCTAAAGGTATTTCCATTTACATCAGGTTTAACAGTAGTTACTCCGCCGTCTGTTGATACTGTAATATCCTCAGAAGCACCAGGGAAGATTCCATCTCCATCATAGGTATAACGAAGAGTTACATCGTTAGCATAGATCTGTCCGCTTGAGAATGCTTCTTTCTGGATTACATTAACTTCGTCGTTAGCGTCATCAGTTACGCTATTTGTTACAATAGCATAAGCCTGAGAACCTGTAACTCTCATACAACGAACGTCGTCAAATCCATTTTTGAATGCCTGTCTTGCATATTTAGTAAGAGTAGCACCATTAGGATATCCGCTTTCGTCTACTTCTTCTCCAAATACTTTTGCTACAGTGTTCTCGTCAATTTTTACAGGTTCATTGACAGGACCATCTACAGCAGTACCAAGTATTAAGAGACTTTTTGTAGAACTTGTGTCAGTTGTACTGGTAGTTAACTGTAATCCGCCATCTTTAAACTCTACAAGATGGCCTGGAAGATTAGAGTATAAGTTTTGTACAGCCATTTTTTGTATTCCTCCTTTTTAAATTATTTGTAAGTTATTTCGTTGTCGCCGTCAAAGAAATCTAATTCGATCACCGCATTATTATCTTTGTTTTGCTCAATCAACGACTTAACTTTTGTAGAAGTAACTGGATTAGCACCTATTTTAGCATTTATGTTGTTTATAGTATTAACCCTTATAGGGATTATACTTTCAAACCTTACATAATATAATATACTCCTCATATTCGTGTTTTCACTATAATTTAGAGAACTTTTTGGAGAAATTTCTCTTAAAAATATAATTTCTGATAATCCTTTACGTTTTATATAGCCTGTATATACCGTAATTAGGTTCTCTAACTTACTTGATAGCTCTATGGCTTCAGCGTTATCTCTTGCATAAATATTGAATTCTATATTAGAATCAAACCATTGACGATACATTAAAAGTTCGTCTCCAGTTTCATTACCATTTTCATCTACTTCTTTTACGGAATCAAATAATATTGGCTTTAAGCCACCTAATCCATCTGCTACATCTCTTGTATTAATATCCATAATAATTTGAGGGAGTTTTACATTAGCACTATCTTCACCTTGTTTAAAGTCAAGTCCAAACTCTCCCCAATCGTCTCCCCAGGCTGCATTACATAAAGTTTTTAATATCTCTGCCAATTCTCTTATATTAGAAATATTACCATCTGCTTTATTATAATAACTAACTTCATGATCAGTACCAATAGATCTTTCCATTACATGTATTCTAGCAGAATTCTCATCAGTATATACTTTTTGGCTTTTATTAAGTATTACTTGAGAAGCTCCTGATGATTCTATATCATCAATGCCTTTAAAATAATTATTATAGATATCTTCATTAGTCATATTATTCGTCCTCACTATTTACGTCTATAACAGATTTTATATTTAATGCTTCTGTCATATAGTTAGTAAGTAAATTAAGTTCTACTGTTAGAGTTCCTTCTCTATAATTAGGCGTTAAATCAAAATCAAAACTGGTAATGATATCACGACCTACAAGAGTATTTAATATTTCGTTTGTATAGGTTTCTATGTATTTCCTATCCATTAAGGTATTTAAATTATATCCTATAAAATATTGATATAATTGATTTAAGTAAGAAATACACATTTGTATCATTCTTACGTTCCAATATAATTTTAGTGGAGACTCATCTTTTGAGGTAGCAGTGATTCCATTATATACTACTACTTGGTTATATACTGGACTATGTCTAAAAGTAACGATATGATTTTCAGCTAAGTCTTTTAGAACTTCTTCACTGAATTCATTATATAAAAACATAGTTTTGTTTATAGGAATATTAGTGTTTCCAGTATTTAATTGTATAGAAGCATTAAAAGCTCCATAAGCTAAATAACCATTATCGATTATAGTTCCACCATTATATTGTATATCTCCACCTACGCAAGAAACTAAAAAGCTATAATCATCATTTATACATAAAGCTTTATTATATTCTAGACAAGCTTTATACATAGTAGCAATATCATCTGATTCATATAAATATTTAGTTGTCCAGTCATATACAGGATTAAATCCTAATATTCCTGTTGTAACCATTCCAAAGTTTAATTGTGTTATGCAAAAGTTTAGTAATTGATTCATAAAAGATCTTTGATTACCTTCAGAATCAGTAGTCAAATAATCTTTAGAAGAGTGATAGTATTTCATGTTATATTGATATTGTTCTTCTTCTGAATCATTTGGATATATGTCATCAAGAAAAGCATCTACTGGAATAACTATATCTATAGGATGCGATTCTAGAACATTATATGTTCTTTCGAGGCAATTATATAATAAATCTTTTGAATAATTTAATCCGCATTGTCCTCCATATAAATAAATTACATCAGGATTACAAACATAAAAAGCGTCTCTTGTAGGAGTTCCACTATCTATTGTATAGTTTGCTCTTAAAAAGCTACGTTTATATTTAGTGTCTTCGTTTATAGCTTTTGCTAATAATCCTAAATTATAATATTCATCAAAATCATATACTATTGTTTTTTCAGGAACATTTAAATCATCTGGAAATACAACAGTAAGTTTATCTATGTCTATTAAGATTTTTATTTCGTTAAATATTTCATTTGATTCAGATGAGGCTATAATAAAAGAGTTTTGTATTATATCTCCATCAAATATATTAACGTTAAGATATGCAACAGCATGTTCACCTGTTGTTTTTACAAGATATGTTTTAATATCTTTAGATATATATTTAACTGCATGAAAGGCGTTAATAAGAGTTCCTTCTTTTCCAAATTTGTTACAAAGCCCTACAGTAGATTTAATAAGTATTGGTTCATTAGTTGGTCCAAACTCAGAGGAGCCCAATAGGTATAACTTCCTTCCATGCAGGTTGTTGTTTAAGATATCTTTAGTCAGGTTTTTTATTTCCTGAGTCAATCTTCTAAGAGAGCTGGCCATATATATTTCCCTCCTTTAATTAACTCAGTTATAGCTTTATTTGGTAATGTTTTAATTGTTTTATTAAAATCATTTACCAAATCTGTTCTATTATTAGTAAGACATGCAAAGAATTCGGTTCTACCATGATCACCCCTGGTATCCCATACGTTAATTACTTCAAGCACTTTTACTATATCTACTGGTTTTTTATCTTTATCAAAAGTAACTTTTAATATAAAATCTCTTTCTTTTGGAGTATATTGTTGCTGTATATAATAGATTTCTTCTTTTTGGTCAGTAATACCTATTTCTAGTTTTTTAATGCTATTATTACTTGAATATGGTGAGTTACTAGATTCTATTGCAGGAATTAATTGAATAGAATTAAAATATCCAGTTCCCCTACAATATTTACAACTTGCTTTACCAGATTTACTTAAATCATCAAAACATTTACATTTTACAAATTTATTGTTACGTATATATAACACGTTTATCCCAAACTCTTCAGTAAGAATTTGGGATTCATGTCTTAAGTCTATATCTACGTTTCTAAATTCATTTAGATTTTCACTAAATTTGTACATACTATATCCTTTTATTTTAATGGAGATCTTTTCATTAGTTCATCCAATGCTTGTTCTGCTGCTTTATCGTTACCATTTTTTTTATGTTTCATCATTTTTTGAGCAGTTCTGATATTTTCGAGTTGCATCTCTTTTGTTACTCCTCCTTTGGCAGCTATTGTTCCTAAAGCGCCACCTACACCTGCTCCAATACCACCACCAATTAAAGCTCCTTTACCAGCTCCTTTAAGTACAGTGCTTTCATCACTTATTCCACCACCAACCCCACCTACTACTGCACCAACTCCTGCTCCTAAAACGGCATCAGAAACAATTCCACCACCAATAACTCCAAGTTTATTAGTAGCGGCGTATTGTACTTTAGCATTTAATCCAGCTAATCCCATACCTAATCCCATAATAACCTCCTATTACCAATTAGTATCACGAGCCCAATCGTCATATTTATATTTAGAACCACCTTTAACAGCGCCAAGAACAGTATTTTCTCCACCTCTAATAGCGTCATCTGCAAGCTCAAATTTCTTTTTAAGCATATCTAATAAGTTATCTATATATGGTAGCTTAGTGGATTTTTCTATTTTGATATCACCTATTTCTTTAAGTTCTGATCCATATTTATAAGAAATACCAAAATATCTTGAAAGAGTAAGATCGATATCCGTTTTGTATCTTACCCAGTTATTTATAGCTCTATTATCAGCAACATAAAAACCATCTTTGTCTTTGCTATAAGTTACATTTTCTATATCTTGTTCTTTAAGTTCGTCTATAAGATCAATAACAGCTACACTATTATCATAAATAACATTATTTATATATTCTTCAGTAAAACCATCTATAAACTCTCCTATGTCTTCTAAAATCTTTTTAGAACTAGAAAACATAGGATCTTGTTTCGTATTAAATGTCCAAGTATAATTATCTTTATCTATACATATATTTATAGTGTATTTATTATTACTTGCAAGTCTTGCATTGGAATCATATTTAGATAATACGCTATTATTTACATTCTTTTTAGGACTTATAAGATTATTTTCAGTATTTATATTATAAATCAAGCTTATCTTATCAGTATCATTTAAAACGTCAGTAAAGATTACCCTATCATCTTCGATAGAGTAATCTTCACCTAAAGTCTTTAATTCGTTATTTACAAATAAAGAAGCAAGATCATTTATGTTATGGCTAGATTGCACGAAAGTTATTTCTCTTTCAACTTCTTCCTGAGTTCCGTTTTCTTCATCAACGATTATATCAGGAATAATATCATGCTTTACAGTTTTGTGCTGTTGAATAGAGTATTGTTTCATTAGTTATCTCCTTTATCTTCCATTCCGTCTCCACTAATTTCTCCTGTTACGTCATATCTTACAAAGTGTTCGTTGAGAAATTCTATTAAAGATTTTTCTGTTATAAGTTTACTATCACTTGCAGTAGATACATTATCCACAATACCAGTATCAGTAATTACTCCATTTTCTTCAGTAACTACTGTTTTATGTAGATAAACGCCACCATTTACATTATCTACTTTTAAAGACTGTTCGCCAGTCTTTATTTTAAGATCTGCTTTAATTTCTTTTGTATGATTTGCTCCTGCTTTATTAGTAACAGTAAGATCAATGGTATTTGTATCTGCAACATCATATAATTGCAGTAAAGCATGGAGATTAACAAAATAATGTATATCATCAGATGTAGTATTAGATTTTACCTTATCAAGAGTAAAGATAAGACCTACATCACCTTCATGACAGTCTGAGAATTGATTAGTAGGAGTTAAAAGATCTGCAAAAGGAGCATCTCCTGTAGTCCCATCTTGATCAGCTATATCATTAGCTGTAACAGTATAAGCCTGGACTCCTTTAAAGAATTGAGCCTGTAATATAGACTGTGAATTAATAAAAGTAGTAACATAATCTACTACAGCTTTGGTAGTAGGGATTTCAGTATTGCTTCCTGAAACCCCTTCAACAGTAAAACCCCCATTGCCATCAGATACTAATAAAGATTTTACCCCTCTTTCTACAATATATTGAGAAATGCTTTTATAAGTAAAGTTCTCTAAAACAGTAGATCCATTTGCTATCTTTCCAAGATAAAGGCCTTGCTGATATACGATAGGCTGTGATTCGTTATCTATACCAACTGTAACTCCATCTACAATTAAAGCATAGATTTTATTATTCTCGATATCAGAAGTATGGTCTCCTGCTGTATTTATGATATGTACTGAGTCTTCTATCTCTTGACCAAATAATTGAGTAGTACCTAAAAATCCTTCTCCAGTTTGACAAATATAAAAAGTAAGAGGATCTTTTGTAGCAATGTTATTGTATCTTGTTAGAGCATTATTACCAGTAATAACTCTCATTTGAAACATTGTAATTTACCTCCTTAAATAAAAAATTAAACTTCGTCATCTAATTGTAAGAAATCGTTATTCGATTCAAGTTCTTTAAAGTGATGTTTAAGCCATTCATATTCAGCATTAAATTTATCATTAGGAATATTATATTCTTTTATAGTTTTTTCGTATTTTCCACCTATATCAAATACATGGTACCAACTATTTAATGTTACACGTCTACCATTACGAACTCTATTGGCAAATTCAAGTATTTCACTTCTATCTCTATCTAATCTATCTTCTCTTTGAACATCTTCTATTTTATTAATCTTTTCTTCCAGACGTTCTATATGATCTGCAAGCATTGTATCTTTCTTTTCACTTTCAACTACGAATTGTGTCATTATACCTGCTATATCGTCTATTTTTTGTGTAAGTTTTTTAATATCTTCTGTATTTGTTTCTAATTGAACAAGTGCATCATCATGAGCTTTTTTAATTTTATCTTTATAGTCCTTTCCTTCTTTTATTACTCTAATGCCAGCGACAAACTTAGGAAGGGCTACTATTAGAGTACCAATAGCTACGATCACTATCAAAAATGATAGTCCTATTTGCCCCCAACTCCATTGTGATAAATCAAACATGACAATAACACTCCTTTATATTTATATTTCTAATATATAATATACGCTATTTTTTATTTATTTTACAACCTTTTTTTATAAAAGTTTTATTTATTTCTTTTATTCTTTTACAAATAGTTTCAATGACATACTGATTTATTTGATATTGTCTTTCAAGTATAGGTTGTATGTATTTCTCTATTTCTCCCTCACTTACCATTTATTTCTACCCCGATATTTTTTATACTGTTTGTCATTAGTCCGTTGTTTTGGTGTATCGGATTGTAACATAAAATGGTCTTGACTTAAACTCTGCCGCACCTAACACAAAATATATAGTTGTTCCATCTGTCTTGACACATGCGCTGGCATTATATGACGTATCTGAAAAATAACTTATATTTGTTGTATATCCCGCGTTATTTTTGATAAATGCGTCTTTCAAAAATACTTCTGATATACCTGATAGTCCTGTAGATACTTCTCCAGATGCACTTGGAGTAGTTCCCGTTATCGTTTTTTCATACAACGGTTTTCCATTGATCCATCTGCCAACCACGTGTTCTTCTGTACTGTATACATGACCATTTGGGTCTCCTGCTACGGTGGCTTTGATACAGAATACACCTTTTCCATCTGCACTATGACCTGCGGCTACTGCGGAATCTGTTGTTTTAGTGTAGTAGAGAATAAAGAAAGTGTTATTAAGTTGTCGTCTGTCAGCATTAGTTACTGCACCTATTTGCGTAT
>Ga0326513_10001491_pt1 | contig 18314 bp, 13 predicted proteins | sample 2_2465_0518_D_FD_203654 | JGI IMG/M metagenome (GOLD analysis project Ga0326513, IMG submission 203654) | Bovine rumen microbial communities from UC Davis, California, United States - 2_2465_0518 | ecosystem: Host-associated > Mammals > Digestive system > Stomach > Rumen | place: USA... | reverse complement strand
ATCTTGGTAAGCCTATGAATAATACAAAAACAATAAAAACCCCTTAATGTCTTAGAGTCTCGTTCCTCGCCTCTAGCTGCTATGCGTATTTCTTTTTTCTGGTAAGCCCTTGGGCTTCCCGAAAAAACAAATCCACATATCAGGCCTACGGCAAGACATTAAGGTTAAAAACAGGAAAAAGCATATAACCATCAGCATAAGGTTGTGATTGGCTTTTTTATGTTTTTTCATTTATGTTCCAACCCTCGCAGAGGGGAATGGATTGATTGGATGAAAGCCAGGAAGCCCAAAAGGCTTACAAGAATTTCATACAAGCAATACATTATGAAGGCTGCAAGCCTTTTAGAACATAAATGTTTTTTTCTGGTTTTTGTTTCTGAACACGGAAAACACGGAAGGAACTAATTAATTAACAATTAATAATTTACACTTGCGCAGCTTGATGAGTATTGCGACTTGCTTCTGCTTGTTAAGCCTTAGCGAAAAATAAAGCCAATTGCCTGGAAGGCAATACTATGAGTAACCGAGGTGCATACTCGACGAAGGAGAGGATGCCCTCGGATATAAGACAGGGACTATATTCATCAGCCTGGAAGGCTGTACCTGATTGGTGATGTACTGCCCTCCAGGCAGTAGTGGGGATTGGCGCTATATCCCCCGCACATCCTCGTTTTCACTCGTATGTACGGGGTTACGAATAGTACTGTCTTCCAGACAGTTTCGGACAAGCGACCGTCTTGCTAATGAGCATAGCGAAGAACTTGCTTTAGCTTGTTGAGCTTTGCGAAAAAACTTGAATTAATGAGAAATTAATGTGACATTAACGGACATTAATGTGGAAAGCAAAACGAGCGCAAGCGAGCATATCCGTGTTTTTCGTGTCTTCCGTGGTCAAAAGAAAAGGGAAAGGGACTTATCTGATTTTTATGAGTTTCAACGTTCTGACAACATAAAAGAGCCATACAACCTCGCGGCTGTACGGCTCAGCAAACTTAAACAACCAATAAAAGAAATAGATTGTTTATTTGTATCTCTTTTTAGTGAATAGTGAATAACGAATAGTTAATAATACTTAGTGAAAAATACTGCTGTCGCCGTGTGGGGAAGCATAACGAACAACCCTATAGTGGGCAACCAGTATTAAGTATTATTCGTTATTCACTTTTCACTATTCACTTATCACATTAGCGGATGAAGAGCATCTCGCGATACTTAGGAAGTGTCCAAACCTCGTCATCTACCTTAGCCTCGAGCTTGTCGATGTGGTAACGGATCTGATCCATAAGTGGCTCAACAGTATCGTGATATGCAATAGCCTTCTCACGCTCAGACTCAATCTTGTTAGCTACGCGACGTGACTCTGTGAGTGCCTCGCAACCTTCCTCGATAGCCTTTACGCGCTCTGAGATTTCAGAGATAAGAGCGAGGTTGCTTGCAGCAAGTACCTTGAACTCGTCGTCGCTGAGGATAGCCTTGAGGGCTGCCACATTCTGAGCGAGCTTTGTCTGGTAAGCTACAACCTGTGGGATGATATGGTTGATAGAGAGGTCGCCGAAGATACGTGCCTCAATCTGAATTTTCTTTGTGTAGGTCTCCCACTTGATCTCATTACGAGCTGCAAGTTCCTTGGCGTTCATAACGTTGAGTGACTCAAACATCTCGATAGACTCCTTGTCGAGATAGCGGTCGAAGATCAGCGGACAAGACTTCTCTACATCAAGACCACGCTTTGTAGCCTCTTCTACCCACTCATCAGAATAGCCGTTGCCGTTGAAGCGGATTGGCTTACAGGTCTTGATATCATCGCGAAGAACAGAGATGATAGCTGCATGGAGGTCCTTACCACCTGCTACGAGAGCATCAACACGCTTCTTGAAGTTTACGAGAGCCTCAGCAACAGCAGAGTTGAGGGCGATCATTGCTGATGCACAGTTAGCCTCAGAACCTACTGCACGGAACTCGAAACGGTTACCTGTGAAGGCGAATGGAGATGTACGGTTACGGTCGGTGTTATCAATGAGGAGCTCAGGAATAGATGGGATGTCGAGCTTGAAACCTGCCTTGCCAGCGATAGCGATTGTGTCATCCTTTGAGTTCTCAAGATGGTCAAGAACCTCTGTGAGCTGTTTGCCAAGGAATGAAGAAACGATTGCTGGAGGTGCCTCGTTAGCTCCAAGACGGTGAGCGTTGGTAGCTGACATGATAGAAGCCTTGAGCAGACCGTTGTGCTTATATACACCCATCAGAGTCTCAACGATGAATGTAACGAAGCGGAGGTTGCCTACCTCGTCCTTTGCAGGAGCGTGGAGGAGGATGCCTGTATCGGTAGAGAGTGACCAGTTGTTGTGCTTACCAGAACCGTTAACGCCGTCGAATGGCTTTTCGTGGAGGAGGCAGCGGAAACCGTGATGACGAGCCACCTTCTTCATGAGTGACATGATGAGCATGTTGTGGTCAACAGCGAGGTTTGTCTCCTCGAAGATAGGAGCAAGCTCGAACTGGTTAGGAGCTACCTCATTGTGGCGTGTCTTACAAGGGATGCCAAGCTCGAGAGCCTGAATCTCAAGGTCGCGCATGAAAGCACTTACACGCTCTGGAATAGAACCGAAGTAATGGTCGTCCATCTGCTGATCCTTAGCAGAAGAGTGTCCCATGAGGGTACGGCCAGTAAGGAGAAGGTCAGGACGTGCTGAATAGAGACCCTCGTCAACGAGGAAGTACTCCTGCTCCCAACCGAGGTTTGACTGTACCTTCTTAACATCTGGGTTGAAGTACTTAACAACGTCGGTTGCAGCCTTGTCAACAGCATGGAGAGCCTTGAGAAGAGGTGTCTTGTAGTCAAGAGCCTCACCTGTGTATGAGATGAAGACAGTAGGAATCATCAGAGTATCGCCGATGACGAATACTGGTGATGTAGGATCCCAGGCAGAATAGCCACGAGCCTCGAAAGTAGAACGGATACCGCCTGATGGGAAAGAAGAAGCGTCAGGCTCCTGCTGTACGAGAGACTTACCCTCGAACTCCTCAATCATGCCACCCTTCCAGTCGTGCTCAACGAATGCATCGTGCTTCTCGGCTGTGGTGTCGGTAAGAGGCTGGAACCAGTGAGTACAATGTGTTACGCCAAGCTCCATAGCCCACTTCTTCATGCCTTCAGCTACCTTGTCGGCAGTTGCACGGTCAAGTGGTGCGCCGTTGTCGATGACATCAAGCATCTTGTCGTAAACCTTCTTAGGAAGATACTTGAACATCTTCTGCTTGTTGAATACGTACTTGCCGAAGAACTCCGATGGACGCTCTGCCGGTGCTGGGATTTCGATTGGCTTCTTCTTGAAAGCCTCAGCGACTACCTGAAATCTTAAATTTGCCATTGTCTTAATCTTTTATTGAGCCTCTTGCCACCTCTCCCAAACGGGAGAGACTTTGAGGGGCAAAGTTATAAAATTTGTTGATCTTTTTTCCTAAATAACTTTTGGTCTAAGTTTGCGGGTGCAAAATTAGTGATTTTTTATGAGTTTACCAAATTTTGAGAGTGAAGAGTTAAGAGTGAACAGTGAAGAATTTAAGTTACATTTCATAAGAAAGGGTTCCTGAATGCTTTTAAGTTATAAAACAAACTCAAATTATTCACTCTTCACTATTCTCTTTTCACTTTCTCCTATGGCTGGAGTGTGAATCCAAGAGCGAAATATGCCTTGCCATTGCTTGGATTGGCTGTAATCTGACCAAATACCGGGATGCTGAAGGAGTCAGTTACCTTAATATCCTTGGTTGTCTTTACAGAGAGGTTGGTCACAGCAAAACCGTCGGCATCAGAATAGAAACTTGTTGCGAATGGCACAACGCCTAATGATGCGTTCCAGTCGAGACCTCCAAGCTTGAATGGTGCTGCAAACTCCACGTATGAAGAGTAGGCACGCTCGCCATCCTTGTTATATCCGTCAGCTCCAGCGAAGTTTGTGAACCACTGAACTGAGAGAGGTCCGAAGTCATAGCCTACGTTGAACTCAAATACATGAGATGTTTCGTGGGCATCATATTTGAAGTACTTAACACCATCATACTGGTTGGTGAAGAAATAGTCGGTTATTCCGATGTTGAATCCACCTGTGGTGTAGGCAACTGTAAGGTCGAACTCCTTTGTATCATCAGGATTCGTGATACCGTAGCTGCCCCATGCGCCTACGCTAAGACCATTATAGCTAATACCGAGAGTTGGCTGAACACTTCCTTCACCGAGTTTCTGACCACGCCAGAGATAGTTGGAAACAACATCAGCCCCTAAACTAACTTCTACTTCATCCTGTGCGTTTGCTACGCCTACGCTCAACACTCCTGCGAGTGTAAGAGCCATTACCTTGAATGTTCTCATAACCTTTTTCCTTTCTTTTGTTTGTGTTTGTATTATGTTCCCGCCGGTTGCCCGACGGGAACCGTTGTTGTTTATGTGTGTGTATGTTGTTGAATTGTCAAGATTACTTAGCCATCCACTCAGCCATGCGGCGCATAGCCTCCTCGCAATCCTCACGATTACCGAATGCCGTTAGGCGGACATATCCCTCGCCTGATGGTCCAAAGCCTACACCTGGAGTACAGACGATGCTTGCTCCGTAGAGAAGTTGCTCAAAGAACTTCCATGACTCCATGCCGTTAGGCGTCTTTACCCAAAGATATGGTGCGTTTCTTCCGCCGAAGACCTCAAGTCCCATGTTGGTGAGTGCACGATGCATAATTGCCGCATTGGTCATATAGTAGTCAATGACCTCTTTCACTTGCTGCTTGCCCTCTGGAGTATAGATTGCCTCTGCTGCTCGCTGGGATATGTAGCTGGTGCCATTGAACTTTGTTGACTGGCGACGATCCCAGAGGTGATTAAGCTCTATTCGAGTGCCGTCGAGAGTGGCTGCTGAGAGTTCTTTCGGAATAACCGTATATCCACATCTTACGCCTGTGAATCCAGCTGTCTTTGAATATGAGTGGAACTCAATTGCCACCTTACGCGCTCCCTTAATCTCATAGATTGAGTGTGGGATGTCATCGTCCTGGATGTATGCCTCATATGCCGCATCGAAAAGGATGAGAGTATCATTATGGAGCGCGTAGTTAACCCATTTGCGAAGCTCTTCCTTTGGAAGTACTGTGCCCGTAGGGTTGTTCGGATAGCAGAGATAAATCATATCTACGCGATGATCAGGAATCTGTGGCGTGAATCCGTTCTCTGCCGTGCATGGCATATAGTTTACGTTGCTCCATGAGCCGTTCTCGAATACTCCTGCTCGTCCGCACATCACGTTAGAATCGATATATACAGGATATATAGGGTCAGTCATGCCTATGGAGTTATCCCAACGAACTATGTCTCCGATATTACCAGTATCACTCTTTGCACCATCGTTGATAAAAATCTCATTAGGATCGAGGTGTATGCCACGTGGAAGGAAGTCGTTTTTGATGATTGCCTCACGGAGGAATTCATATCCTCTTTCCGGGCCATATCCACGGAATGTTGCCTTTACCGCCATCTCGTCAACAGCCTTGTGCATAGCCTCTATTACTGCTGGTACGAGCGGACGGGTAACGTCTCCTATACCGAGGCTTATCACTTTTGCCTTTGGATGTGTGGCCTTGTAGGCGTTCACCTTCTTTGCTATGTCAGCGAACAAGTAGTTGTTCGAGAGCTTGAGATAGTGTTCGTTTATTAATGCCATGTTCTTATATTCTTTTTGAAGTAGAGAAAAACCAAGGATGGTTTTTCATAACCTCGTGGTTGTAAGTTTGCTTTTTCTTTCTTCTTTCAACTTTACCCTTTAATCTTTATCCTTTATTCCGGGAGAGCAATCTCTCCTTCGAATGAGATAGCCGCTGGGCCTGTCATAAGGATATGATTGGTGGTTTCATCCCATTTGATGTTAAGGGTTCCGCCATCCATTTGGATGTTGCTTTCGTTTGATCGGCGACCTGTGAGCTTTGCAGCTACTGCAGTTGCACAGGCTCCCGTTCCACAGGCAAGCGTTATTCCGCTTCCTCTTTCCCATACTCTCATTCGGATTGTACCGTCAGGAAGTATCTGGGCGAACTCTACGTTGCATCGCTGAGGAAAGACATCGTGATGTTCTAGGATTGGACCAAAGTGATCGAGAGGAAAGAGTTCCTTGTCACTATCCGGATTTGCATCCAATTCATATTTGTCATCGAGGAAGATCACGAAATGTGGATTTCCCATTGAAACGAATGTTCCGATGAACTGATGACCGTCGGCTGTTAGTTCCCAGTTTGTTGCCTTTCCTCCGTGAACCCCGAACTGTGCCGGTTGCTTGAGAATAGGCTCTCCCATATCTACCGTGACTGTTTCTACTTTGTCATCGGCATTGAGATGGAGGTTTAGAACCTTGATGCCTGAGAGAGTCTGAAGGCGGATAGGATTCTTGTCGGTCAACCCTTTGTCGTGAAGGAACTTTGCAACACATCGCGTTCCATTTCCGCACATCATTGCTTCCGAGCCGTCGTTATTGAATATCCGCATCGAGAAGTCTGCGTCTGGCTCTGTAGCCTCTCCTATGAGAATCAACCCGTCACTACCAATTCCGAAATGAGGCTTGCTCCATTCGATTGATGCCTTGGCTGGATCCTTTATATTATATAATATTGTATTAACATATATATAATCATTACCCGCGCCATGCATTTTGGTAAATTGTATAGTCGATTTCTCCATTCGATTGCTTTTTGTTTGTTTCTGAGTGCAAAATTACTACTTTTTGTCGGAAAACAAGCACAAATAGTGACATTACTGCATAAAAATTTCCCATAACTTACAATTTGTAATATTTTTAAGGTATAATGCTTTCAATTTGTAATATATTCCAAAAGATGTTTTTACAATTAGTAACACCAACCATTTTTCTTTATTCAATATGACAGTAAAACCTTTGAAATATTGACAAAAAGTGGTAATTTTGCACTCAGAAAGTTACAAAGTGACACAAATATTCACATTTTAATTAGTTTAAGGTATGAAGAAGATTGAAGCAATCATCCGTAAGACAAAGTTCGAGGATGTCAAGGAGGCTCTCCTTAATTCAGACATTGACTGGTTTGAGTACCACGATGTACACGGAATTGGCCAGAGTCGTCAGGAGCGCATTTACAGAGGTGTACAGTACTCAACTGATGTGATTGAGCGCGTGAAGATCACAATCGTCTGCCGAGAGCAGTTCGTTGAGCCTACTATTAAGGTAATAATGACAGTAGCACACACAGGCAAGGTTGGTGACGGTCGTATCTTCCTTAGCGATGTAATTGATTGTTACTCTATCCGCACAGGAGATAGCGGAGACACGGTACTCGCAGACAAGAAATAAAGAGTAAGGAGGAACTGCGAAGCTGATGAGCTCGCGAATAAAGAGTAAAAACTCCCAACAACGCAAACACACACAGACAAACACAACACAATCAATTTAGAGCTCTTAACCCGTCAAGAGTAAAATGGACGGGAAACGATATGATAACAACAACACTTTCCACAATAATGCCTCTCGCCGCAGTTGCGGAGGAAGCTAAAGACTATGTAAACGGTCTTGATACCCTCTGGGTATTGCTTGGCGCAATGCTCGTGTTCTGGATGCAGCCTGGTTTCGCTCTCGTAGAGGCAGGCATGACACGATCAAAGAATACAGCCAACATCCTGATGAAGAACTTCTGCGACTTCATGTGCGGATCTGTTCTCTTCTGGATTCTTGGTTTCTCTATAATGTACGGAAGCGGAAACTCATTCATAGGCTGGGATGGTTTCTTCGCTATCGGTTCTGACTCTAATGTACCTGCAGAATGTACTTTCATCTTCCAGACGGTGTTCTGTGCTACAGCAGCAACAATCGTTTCTGGTGCTATGGCTGAGCGTACAAAGTTCTCCATGTACTTCATATACTCAATGCTGATATCTGCCATCGTTTACCCTATCGAGGGACACTGGTCATGGGGAGGCGGCTGGCTCTCAGAGATGGGATTCCACGATTTCGCAGGCTCAACAGTAGTTCACCTTTGCGGTGGTGTTCTCGCCCTTGCAGGTGCTATCGTTCTCGGTCCACGTATCGGCAAATATGACAAAAACGGTAAGTCTCGCGCTATCCCAGGTCACAACCTCGCACTCTGTGCTCTCGGTGTGTTCTGTCTCTGGGTAGGATGGTTCGGCTTCAACCCATGTTCTACGGTTGCTGCAACAGGCTTCGACAATGCAGTTAGCATGTCACACGTATTCGTTACAACCAACATGGCAGCAGCAGTAGGTGGTCTTGCAGCTCTCGCATATACTTGGATTGTAGATGGTAAGCCATCACTCTCAATGGTATGTAACGGTGTTCTTGCTGGTCTCGTAGGCATCACAGCTGGTTGCGACTGCGTAAGCATCGGTTCAAGTGCAATAATCGGTGGTGTAGTCAGCGTGGTTATGTGTCTCTCTGTTGCATTCATTGATAAGGTCTGCAAGATTGACGACCCAGTTGGTGCAGTATCTGTTCACGGTGTAGGTGGTATCCTCGGCACAATCCTGACAGGTGTGTTCTGCGACTCTTCTATCAACGGTACAGAGTGCACAGTAGGTGTTCAGACTCTCGGTGCAGTTGCAGTTGCAGCATTCGCATTCGCAGCAGGTATGATTATATTCCTTGGCATCAAATACACTCACGGTCTCCGTTGCGATAGAATCATTGAGGAAGAAGGTCTCGATATCTATGAGCATGGTGAGGCTTGCTACAACTAAGCATTATGCTAATGCTAATTGAAAATTGACAATTGTAAAAATAAAACGCCCTCTCCCTACACTCCGAAAGGGGAGAGGGTTACAATCGCCTTCAGATCCTCCTTTAAGGGGGATTTAGAGGGTATTAAACAGCAAACTTAATATCAACTAAAGAAACAATTAGAAAACCATGTGTGGAATTGCATGTATCCTTGACATTCAGGAGCAGACTCCTGAGCTCAGAAAGAAGGCATTGAAAATGTCGCAGAAGATCCGTCATCGCGGACCTGACTGGAGCGGTATCTACGAAGGTGGATCCGCAATTTTGGCGCATGAGCGTCTTAGTATCGTTGACCCGGAATCAGGTCAGCAGCCACTATTTTCTCCAGATAAGAAAATGGTGCTTGCTGTCAACGGCGAGATATACAATCACCGTGATATTCGCAAATGGTACGCAGGTCGCTATGAGTTCCAGACAGGCTCTGACTGTGAGGTAATCCTTGCGCTCTATCGCGACTGGAAGCGTATGGGCATTGAGGATCCTTCTTGGATTTTCGAGAAGCTAAGCGGTATCTTTGCTTTCTGCCTTTATGACGAGGAAACAGACAAGTACCTCATTGGTCGTGACCCAATCGGTGTTATTCCTTTGTATATAGGTCATGATAAGGATGGCAAGACTTACTGCGCCTCTGAGCTCAAGGCTCTCGAGGGTTTCTGCGACGAGTACGAGCCATTCCTTCCTGGCCACTACTACACAAGCGATAGTAAGAGCCTGAAGAAATGGTACACTCGCGAGTGGATGGAAAAGATGCCAACCGACTGCTCCAGTGAGGAAATCAAGGAAACCGCAAGCCTCTCTTACAAGCAGAGCGTAGAGGCTATCCACGATTCTCTTGAGGCTGCCGTTAAGCGTCAGCTGATGTGCGATGTGCCTTACGGCGTACTGCTCTCTGGCGGTCTTGACTCTTCTGTTACCTCTGCCATAGCAAAGAAATTCTCAGCCCACCGTATTGAGGCCGAGGGTGACGAGAAGGCTTGGTGGCCTCGTCTTCACTCGTTTGCCGTTGGTCTTAAAGGCGCACCAGATTTGGCAAAGGCGAAGGTGGTTGCTGATTATATCGGAACTGTTCACCACGAGATAAACTACACCATTCAGGAAGGTCTCGACGCTATCCGCGATGTGATCTATTACATAGAGACTTACGACGTTACAACCGTTCGTGCCTCTACCCCAATGTATCTCCTTGCCCGTGTCATCAAGTCTATGGGTATCAAGATGGTACTCTCTGGTGAGGGTGCTGATGAGGTGTTCGGCGGCTATCTCTATTTCCACAAAGCTCCTAATGCAAAGGAGTTCCATGAAGAGACTGTCCGTAAGCTTGGCAAGCTTCACCTCTATGATTGTCTTCGCGCAAACAAGTCTTTGTCTGCATGGGGCGTTGAAGGTCGTGTGCCTTTCCTTGACAAGGAATTCCTTGATGTTGCAATGTCGCTCAATCCGGAATACAAGTTATGCCCAGGCTCTACAATGGAGAAGAAGGTTGTGCGCGAGGCATTCGCTGATATGCTTCCAGAGTCTGTGGCTTGGCGACAGAAAGAGCAGTTCTCTGATGGTGTAGGATATTCTTGGATTGACACCCTGAAGGAAATCACCTCTAAGGCTGTCACCGACGAACAGATGGCTCATGCAGCAGAGCGTTTCCCAATCAACACACCTCTCTGCAAGGAGGAATACTACTATCGTTCAATCTTTGAAGAGCACTTCCCATCAGAGAGTGCCGCTAAGGCTGTTCCTCATGAGGCTTCCGTTGCCTGCTCAACAGCCAAGGCTTTGGAATGGGACGAGGCTTGGAAGAACATGAACGACCCTTCTGGCAGAGCCGTAGCAGGTGTTCACGAAAAAGCATATTAAGTTAAAAGGAATACATATTTGACAGTTTTTTTAGACTCATCTCAATAAAAAGGGAATGGATAATACACGAAACGGAATGGAGATAGTCTGTATTTACTAATACCATGTATTTGAGATAAATTATACACTCACGACAAATAATTCTGAGGAATGATTTTGCCGTGAGTGTTTTTTTGTGTACCTTTGCAATAGCAAAATGTCAAAGGTCAAAAGTCAAAAGCCTTAGACCTTAGTCCTTAGACTTTTTTTCAAAAAATGAACATCAAACCCATAGCATATTTCCGCTCGCCATTGACGAGCAAGTTCGGTATTCCGCGCCAGAGTGGTGTGGTAAAGGATCTTGTTGGTGAGATTGTATTCGAGAAGGAATTCTCTTCGCCAGATGCCATACGAGGCCTTGAAGGCTTCGACTATATATGGCTTATCTGGGGATTCTCAGCCAACAAACATGAGCAGAGAGGCCTCACTGTTCGTCCACCACGCCTGGGAGGAAATGAACGTCTCGGAGTATTCGCTACACGCTCCCCGTTCCGTCCCAACCCGATAGGCCTTTCGTGCGTGAAATTGGCCTCTCCCCCCGCCCTCCCCCGTAGGGAGGGAGCCGCTAACGCCCTCAAAGAGCAATCACAAAACGATAGTGCCATTATCGAATCGGCTCCCTCCCTACGGGGGAGGGCGGGGGGAGAGGCCGTTCTTCTCGTCCTTGGCGCCGACCTTATGGACGGCACTCCTATCTACGATATCAAGCCTTACATTCCATACGCTGATGCCCATCCCGATGCCCGCGGAGGTTTCACCGACAACAATGACTGGCAACCTCTCGAAGTTATCATCCCCGAAGAGATTGCCAAAACCTTCTCCCCTACTGAACTTTCCTCGCTCCGAGGTGTTCTCTCACAAGACCCACGTCCGCAATATCACCATGACCCTAACCGCATTTACGGAATGCCATTCGCTGGTCGGGATGTAAAGTTCAAGGTCAATGGCAATATCCTAACAGTTCATAGTGCATAGTTCATAATTCATAGTGCATAGTTAGCATACACCCTCCAACTATGAATTATGAATTATGCACTATGAACTAAAAAAAAATCCTTTTTTCTGGTAGCGAAATCGTCCATTTCGTGTTATTATAGCAAACAAGCAAGAAAATGGAATTACAAGAGTTCACAGAAAATGCGCAGAAATTGCGGATGCATATGCATCAGCAAGCCATGCACTATCTTGGAAGTTCCGAAGATTCTGACGATGTCGTGCAAGAGGCTTTCATCAAATTATGGCTTAAGCGTAAGGACATAGGTGATTTCGCCAAGATGCGTAATCTCGCAAGTATTGTAGTGAGGAATATCTCGCTCAATATGGTTCGCGACAGAAGATTCACCACCGACATTGACAACTGCACATTGATGACGAACCACTCTGATGCCCACAAACAGCTTGAAGAGAAGGAAAACCATCAACGGCTACAAGATGCCATTACCTCGCTAACCGACAAGCAACGGGCATTGATAAGAATGAGAAACGTGGAAAACCTGTCATACGCAGAGATTGCCAAAATGCTTGGCACGTCAGAATCATCGGTAAGAGCTATGATTTGCAAGGCAAGAGCCGCATTAATCAATAAAATGCAAAAGTCAACATGCTGAAATACAACGAAGATAACATAAAGGAACTGCTACTGCGCTTCACGGAAGGGCAGACAACAGAAGCGGAAGAGGAGGTATTGAAAGACTACTTCACTCACAGCAAGCATATTCCCGAAGAATGGGAAGCCTACAAGGATCTGTTCAGCAGTTTTGATACTGATGCCTACGACTTCACTCAGGAAGAAGTGGACGCTATATTTGTGGCAGAAAACGCAAAGAAACGTGCTATATGGCCTTGGCTTTCAATAGCTGGCATAGCTGCATGTTTAATCTTAGTCTTCACGCTTTACCCACGAAAATCAGCCGATACCATCGTGGCTGACAACAACAAGGTAGAAACAAAGACGATTCCTGTTGTTCAGGAAAAAGTCACCATCACAGAAGAAAAGACCACTTGCGAACTACCTGCCACGCCATCCAAGCCAAAGGCGAGAAAGGCGGTTGCAAGAAAGTCACGACCAATGGTACAACCAGAAAATCCTTTGAAAGAAACTGATACCCTAACAATATCAGGAATGACAGCAGAGGAATATGTGAAGGCTATGATTGCCGCAAACATGCAAAATTTTGACAATAATATTTTCAACGACCCTATAGAGTTTCAGTCTAAAATTCGCGCGAAAGGCATGGAACTCTCAGCAAGGGCATATAAAGCAATTAAAAACCAAGAATTATGAAACAGTTAATTATTGCGTTATTCGCGCTCCTAAGCATTAATGCTTCTGCACAGACTCTCTCTGACAGAGTGGAAGAAACAATAGTCAAACCTTTGGGGGAATATGGTATCCTCCTCACTAAAAGTGAAACCAGTTTATACCATAACAGAAAAGTCTTGATGTTTACAATCCCCCTCTTGAAATCTCCCGATGCAACGACAAATGATTCCACAACGAATGCAGCAACGGGAGGGGTTGCGGAACAACTCCAAAAAAAATACGAAACATTATTGCAAGGGCTACAACAACTTCGTAAAAGTGCCTACGAGTCATACTGGTGGGAGAAGAACGATTGTGACAGTCTGATGATTTCCATGTCCTGGAATCCTCGAAAGGACAATAGAGTAACCATCGGCTCTAATTTCAAGAACATGCCAAAGATGTCTGGAGCCGACTTTATTCAAGTTACAAAGATGTACCATGACAATTCGGACAATCCACAGGGTCCACGGTGTCAGGTTGTGTTTAGTTTTACGCAAACTATAGACTCCGTCATTACCGGAACAAAGCCTTTCAACATTCAGGCTTACAAGAAATTCGTTGAGTCTGCATTTAAGAAGAAGGGCATAGAAAACAAGACATTTGATTATCGATACTCAAAGAACTATTTGCAAGAACATCCTGAACTATATACAGCTTATAAAGGCATGAAAATCCCTGATCTCTGTGCAGCTCACGGTGATGTTCATTTCATCCCCAAGGACATGGCAATGCAGTTTATAAAGGAATTCAAAGCACTTACACACACCTATCTCGACAGTCATCAAGACGAATCGTATATTTTCAATGATACCAACTCCTATTACGGCATGAATTTAACATTACAGAATGGCAGAACATTTCCCAAGAATCCTGTTGAGCAAGGAACTGATAGTAGCCATCCACTTTTCAGAGTATGGATTGACAAGATGCATGACGGACGATTTGCTATTATAATGACAGAAAGCTATGGTAGGATGAGAATCGATTTCCTAAAAGAGTATTGGAAATACAAGACCATCAACGATGACAAGAAGGTAGAATATTAACGTACCACATTTTATACATAGTACCCCTGTCTGGATACGTTCTGTTGGGTGGGGATGATGTCAACGAGGTGTTGCGGAATACTTGAAGGTATGGAATGCAACGTAAAGTTCAAGGTCAACAGCAATTCCCTCACGGTTACAAGCATAGAATAACCCAATACAAAACAAAGACGGTGAACATTTCGTTCACCGTCTTATTGTTGTCATCAATCAACAAACACCTCCCACTACTCAACGAATGGAAAACACTTCTTGATTTCTTCGTTCAGTTTGTCTGGACGGCATTTAGCCAATATCTTTCCTTCTGGAGAGATGAAGATAAAACGTTCTTCCCTTGGGAAATATGTTCCTTGGATCTCCTCAAATGGTGAAGTCTCGTTTAGACTGAGTTCCACCCACTCCTCACGTGGAAATGCCTTATCGTCAAATATCGCCTTTTGACAGACTGCAATGGTTACGATATCAAATTTATCTGCATATTTCTTGTGGATTTCCTTTAAGTATTCCTTCGGTCTGTCCAATATTTCACCCGTACAAGCCTTTCGTGCAGTCTCAAGCAGCAGATATCTGCCCTTTCCTGCATATTCCATTATGCTATGAGGCTTTCCGTCATGGTCGTTGAGAGTGAAATCCTTTACCTGATCACCTGCCTTTAGAGGCTTGAATGGTGGGTATAGATCTTTCTTAACAAAGTAAATATGCTGACTCATATAATCCTTTGGAACCTTTGCGAAGAGTTCACGACAAATATTCATTTTCTCCTCATCATCAGAATAATACGCAGTCTCTGTAATCCTTGCCAGTTCCTCCTCGTAACTTGGACTGAAATTCCTATTCTTGAGGAATTCTGACATGACATTAAAATATTTGAATTTCAATGACCTTAGCTGCTTTGCTATATTTTGGGCTTCATCAGATGCTGCTTTAGCCGCCTTTTCGTCCTTTGCAAAAAACTGTGCCTCATACATCTTTGCGGTTGCTGCGTGCATCTGTACTTCTAATGCAAGATAATCTGCCAGTTTTTCTTTCTTATACTTTTTGTATATGTTGGCCTCTTTCTGATCGGGATGGTCATTCTCAGCTATCCATTCCTCAGCATTCATTCCATTACCTGATATCACAGTCCTCATACCTGGATTTAGCTTTATTCCAAGTCCTGAACCGGTTCTGCTTACTGCCACAGAACAATCATCTCCAGCAGGAATCGCTTTCTCGAAATGGAATTTTCCACCTTTGACAGTAGTTATAGTGTCGCTCCTGTACCTCCCATTATGTTCAGGAACAGGAAGGCTTAAATAAACAACTATACCATCAGGAACATTCGTCACAGTTCCGTCAAATACACAAATAGAATCATTGACAGGGGTCTTAGTCCCCTGTGCCCAACAGCTCATAGCACATAGCATGAGCATGGAAGTAATAATTGATTTCCTCATAGAGTTAGTTTTTTGTTATAAGTTATTTTTACCGTTTATCAACTATCTATATTTGTAAAGACGTAATTTTCGAAAATAGATTTTAATCATCTACATTTATTCAAAAAATACTTTTTCGTCTATATTGTGCAAAGGTAATAATATTTATTCTAAATCAGCAATAAATTGTGTGTGTTTTTTGCAAATCTTAACTCATCCATTCTTCCACTATTCTCCCTCTTTTCTCCTTTATTCCTCCTATGATAATACCATTATAATACCATTATATTACCATTATAATACCATAATAATACCATTAACTATTGTATTATTATGGTAATATAATTGGATTTTATATGTATTTATATCGGATTTACTTCGGAGGAAGAAAGAAGGATCTACGTTAGATCTTACTACATGCAAAAAAAGCCACCGCAGGAATCACTCCTACGGTGGCTCGGTGTTTTGATTAAAACTGACAAACCTAATATAAACAAACTATTTTCCTGACCTGAACGTAATGCCGCTATCATTTGCATCAATAATAATCTCGTGTTCACGTGTCACCTCACCTGCAAGGAGGGACTTACTGAGAGCGTTGAGCACATCACGCTGGATGGCACGCTTAACAGGACGGGCACCGAACTCTGGGTCGAAACCTGCTTGAGCAAGATAATCCACAGCCTTGTCGGTTACACGGAGGTTGAAGCCTTGTTGCTCCAGCATCTTGCTAACGGCATTCATCTGCAAGCGAACAACACCTGCAATCTCATCCTTGTTCAACGGAGTAAACATTATCGTTTCGTCAATACGGTTCAAGAACTCAGGACGGATGGTCTGCTTCAGCAAAGCAGAGATACGACCGAATAGAGCCTCTGACTGACTGACGCTGAGAGCACCACCATTCTTGTTTATCTCCTCCTGAATGAGGTGACTGCCGAGGTTACTTGTCATGATGATGATAGTGTTGCGGAAGTTGACGGTACGACCTTTAGAGTCGGTCAAACGACCATCATCAAGCACCTGAAGCAGGATGTTGAACACATCAGGGTGAGCCTTCTCAATCTCGTCGAACAGGACTACAGAGTAAGGCTTACGGCGAACAGCCTCAGTAAGCTGACCACCCTCGTCATAGCCTACATATCCTGGAGGCGCACCGATCAGTCTTGTCACGCTGAACTTCTCCTGATATTCACTCATGTCAATACGAGTCATCATGGTCTCATCGTTGAAGAGATAGTCGGCAAGAGCCTTTGCAAGCTCAGTCTTACCCACACCAGTTGTTCCGAGGAAGATGAAACTTGCGATAGGTCGCTTTGGGTCTTGAAGTCCTGCACGAGAACGGCGAACAGCATCGCTGACGGCTGTGATTGCCTCGTCCTGACCTATAACACGATGGTGCAGTTCCTCCTCCAGATGAAGCAATTTCTCACGCTCGCTCTGGAGCATACGAGAGACAGGAATACCCGTCCAACGGCTTACAACCTCTGCAATGTCATCCTCAGTAACCTCCTCCTTAACCATAGCCTCAGCACCCTGAGCAGAGTGGAGCTGTGACTGTATAGAATTGATCTCATCCTCAAGAGCCTTCAGCTTGCCATAGCGAATCTCAGCAACCTTACCGTAGTTACCTTCACGCTCAGCACGCTCAGCCTCGAACTTCAACTGCTCAATCTGCTGTTTGTTCTGTTGAATCTTATTGACAAGTTCCTTCTCGCTCTGCCACTTGGATTTATACTGGCTCACCTCCTCCTGAAGGTCGGCAATTTCCTTGTTGAGTTGTGCGAGTTTATCCTCATCATTCTCACGCTTGATAGCCTCACGTTCGATTTCGAGTTGTGCCAGACGACGGGTCTTCTCGTCCAATTCCTCTGGAAGGGAGTCGCGCTCCATACGAAGCTTAGCGGCAGCCTCATCCATAAGGTCGATAGCCTTATCAGGCAGGAATCGGTCGGAGATATAACGCTCTGAGAGCTTCACGGCAGCTATGCAGGCATCATCCTGAATACGTACACGATGATGATTCTCATAGCGTTCCTTCAATCCACGGAGGATTGATATTGCACTCATCTCGTCAGGCTCATCAACCATGACGGTTTGGAATCGGCGTTCCAGAGCCTTATCCTTCTCGAAGTATTTCTGATACTCATTGAGCGTTGTTGCACCTATGGCACGCAGTTCACCACGGGCAAGGGCTGGCTTCAGGATGTTAGCGGCATCCATAGCACCCTCACCGCCACCAGCACCCACGAGGGTGTGAATCTCATCGATGAAGAGTATGATACGACCGTCGGCACCTGTAACCTCAGAGATAACACTCTTCAGTCGTTCCTCGAACTCACCCTTATACTTCGCACCTGCCACGAGAGCACCCATATCGAGTGAATAGAGCATCTTGTCCTTCAGGTTCTCAGGCACGTCACCACGAACTATACGCTGTGCCAAACCCTCCACGATGGCAGTCTTACCAGTACCAGGCTCACCTATTAATATAGGGTTGTTCTTGGTACGGCGAGAAAGAATCTGGAGCACACGACGAATCTCATCATCACGACCGATGACAGGGTCGAGTTTTCCAGCTCGGGCATCAGCCACAAGGTTCTTGGCATATTTCTCCAGAGAACGGTAGTTATCGTCAGCCGACTGCGACTTAACACTCTTTCCCTGACGCAGTTCCTTTATGGCAGCCATTACGTTCTGCTTGTTAAGACCTGCATCCTTCAGGATACGGCTTGCAGTACTGTTAACCTCAACAAGAGCAAGGAACAATGTCTCCACGCTAACGAACTCATCGCCCATTTCCTGAGCAAGAGCCTCAGCACGGGTAAACACCTGATTGCTTTCGTTTGAAAGATAAGGC
>Ga0326513_10001490_pt1 | contig 18316 bp, 18 predicted proteins | sample 2_2465_0518_D_FD_203654 | JGI IMG/M metagenome (GOLD analysis project Ga0326513, IMG submission 203654) | Bovine rumen microbial communities from UC Davis, California, United States - 2_2465_0518 | ecosystem: Host-associated > Mammals > Digestive system > Stomach > Rumen | place: USA... | reverse complement strand
TTCTAAACATTTCTACTACATTTATTTTTTCATCACCAATTTCAGCTTTCATCTCATCTTCATTCATAAAGTAAAGATTAGCTATCAAGCCCGAGACATTATCATCATTAAAATCTTTAAGCCAACTATCTAAAAATCTATTATCTTTTAATATATAACGACTATAATACATTATAGATAATAAATCATGATGCATATCTATCAAATTATCACCTCCTAAAATAAAAAAGAATGGCAATAAGGAGTGCATAATGCACGGTACCATCCTTTGTTTTTCTTAATTAATATAACGGCATTCCCCGGAGTTTATTAAACCCATCTATAGAGTAGATAAATGAATATTTAATATCGTTTACACCAACCACGAATTCTCTATAATTAAATAAATTCATTATTAGTTCTAATCATCGACCTGTATTAATTATATTAAATATAACAATAAAATTCAAGTACCTATTTAATATAACATGATAAACCATATCGATATTTATCATCTAATTCAGAAAAATCAACTACTGAATCAGCTTTTAAATTATCAAAATCAACTTCAGGTATTCCTCTTTTTCCATCAGTTAAAGATACTTTAAAAGAATAATTATCATTTCCATCTTTAGTAGCAACTACATAACCTGAGATAACATCATTATATAAAGAGAATGGTATATTAAATTTATCTCCTACATCAGGATAATAGAATACATATTCATTGGATTCTATATCATTACTACAAGAATATTTTTCATGCTTAATACTCCAACTAGTTTTTTCAACCATCTTTTTAGCTATACCTACATAATAGTTTCTTGATAAATTTTTATTTTGTTTTTTAATATCAGTAAAATTATTATAAATAAACATTCCAATACTTAATACAAAAATAAATGAAATAATTATTAAGAATACTTTAGATCTCTTATAATCTTTTTCTCTTGCATACTGTTCTTCATCAACGTAATTGCGTCCTTCAAATCCACTACTTCCAAATCCTATAATAGGAATCATTATATATGGAAATAACATTGTCAAAAAACCATTCTTATTAAACCCTCTACCTAATTTAAACAACATATATAATAAGAAAATTTGTCCAACTACTGGAATAAATACAATTAAACCTAATAGACTACTCTTTAAAACAGCATCACTTAATACCATCATATTATATACAGGTATTAATGAACTCCACCATTTCTTATTCATTTTCATATAAATAAGTTCAAAACTATAAAAAACAAATATCCAAATAGTTACAGCTAATAAATATATATATAAGTTACTTCTAATAACTCCCATTAAGCTTCCTGTATTTAGAAATATATATATAATAGAAGCTATAACAAAAATTAAATATGCGATTATATTAGTTAAAAAACATATTTTTTTGTTTCCAGTGTTATTACCAACAGTAGTAAAGTTAACAAGATCTTTTTTATTATTATTATTTATTTTTTTTCCTGAACCTACTGAATATGACCCCAAAGTTATATCAGAATACTTCATCATACTTTCATTATCCGGATGTTCTGGATTTAAATAACCACATTTTAAGCAACATCTTGCTTTTCTTTTCATTTCAGAACCACACCTAGGACAAAGAATTTTATCTGCATCTCCCATATTTATTCTCCTTAATTTAATTAAAAAATATTAATCTTCTAAATACCATGTAGTTGCAATAGGACTTCTATCAATTTCCACTCCATCTTGGAAAGTATGTAAGTATGTTTGATAACCTCTTCCACCTAACCAAACAGACTCAGTACTATATGATTTTCCTTTTTTAGCATCACTATTAGACCAAAATTCAACATGTATTTCTCCCCATGTATCATAAGCCTTAACATAAATAGGATAATCATAAGTATTCTTCCATTGCATATCTACATTCCAACCACTTGAGTAACTTGCAACAGTAGCATCCAAACCACCATCTACATATACACTCTTCTTCTTATGTGGATATCTCTTAACAATTTCAAGCCCACCTAATAAGGCAGCATTATAAGTAGTTGTAGCTACCTGACATACTCCATTACCAACAAATTCATAATAGAATACATAACCATCCTTATCATATGGACCAGCATATTTATAATAAGAAAATATCTCTCCTGGCTCAATAATAGCACCATTAATATAATTAACCGCAACTCTTAAGTTTTTAGATCTTTGAGTTACCCATGTATCATAACTAGTTACAAAAGAAGAAGTCATAGTATCAATCTTTGTATAATTCTCATTATATGTAGCTGGTATAATTTCACCTTTTAATTCGATTTTATCAATACTTTTAGAATCATCAATATAACTAACAATTCTACTATATGAACTATCTATATCTAAAGAAAAACCATCATTACCCTTTAAATATTTAACTCCATCAGAAGTATCAAAATATCCATTAATAACTCCTACATCAACAGAATCTTTAATTTTTTTAATATACTCTTTTAATTTATTTTCATCATGATTATATACAAAATTAAACTCTTTATACTTTTTAGTAGAATTCATTATTCTAGATTTTTTAATAATACTTAAACTCTTTTGATAATCTTTAATATTTTGAATAGTCTTTTCTTTATCAATAGTAAATCCCAATTCATTAAGAGTATAAGAATAATCTTTATTATTAATTACAAATTTAATTTTTCTAGATAAAATATAATCATTATAAAACTCTATTTTCTTATAAGAATTTTCATAACTATATCCACCCATATCAAATTCTTCAATATAAATATTTGGTAATATTACATTCTCATATTTATCAACAGACTTATAATTAATTATTATTAAAACAATATAAAAAAGAATAAGTATTAATAATAAAGATACTAATAATACTAATTTATTTTTATTATTAAATAACTTATCCTTCATATTCTATCATCTCACTATTTTATTAATTTCTTTAAGTACTTGCTCATAACCATCCTTATTAAGATATATACCATTATCAGTATACATCTCATTAAGTACACCATTATCAACTAAATAATTATATGTATCCACATATGTAAGTGTCTTTTCCTTACAATATTCTCTTAGTGCGGTATTTAACTTAGTTATATCATCATTATCAAGGTCTTCTCTTATTATTTCGTCATCATAATCTTTAACATCCTTATTAATTGGATAAACTGACTGAATATATATTTCTGCATAAGGTCTATAAGAGTTAGTTTGCTTAATTATTTTATTAATATTACTAATAATTTCATCAGGTTTCTTTTCATCATTTAAATCACTTAGTCCTATACTAATAAATATTTTAGATGGATTATAATCATAAACATATTTTTTCATATTAGATAATATATCATCAGTAGATAAACCATCTTCTGCCATTCTAACATAATGATAATCTAAACCAAATTCTTCAAATTCAAATCTAACAAGATTATTATCACCAATAAATAAATAATTATCATCTATTACCTTTTTATCCTTCTTATTAGCTTTTTTCTCTACAGGAGTAGATTTAGGATTATCTATAGATAAATCTAAATTCATTTTTTTAATAAAATTAATTCCTAAAGAAATAAGAAAAAAAATCATAAATAATAATGAAATACTAAAGAAAACTTTCTTTATAAAAATAACTTTCTTTAAAGATTCATTATCACTAATGTTAGTCAATATTTTTTGTTTAATCTTCTTACTCTTTTTAGCTTTCTTCTCCATTCTTCCTTCTAAGAAGCTTGTATCTAATGTCTCATAATCATTTAATCTATCACTATCAATTTTAATAGTATTAGTAAAATCTAAGTTTTCTTCATTCTTTTTCTTTTTCTTCTTACTATTATCTTTGCGAACATTTCTATCGTAAGAATCATAATTATAAGGTTTTTTCTTTTTACCTGCCATTGTACATACCTCTTTTATATTACAAACATATTATAGCAAAATTTATAATTATAAAAAAGTCTATTTAATAAAATTAATAAGTTTTTTTAACCTAAATTTATATTTTAATGCTATTATAATTATAAGGTGAAGTCTATGAAGAAAAAGAAAATTAAAATAAAAAAGAAAAATTTTACTATTTTTATAATAATTATTTCTTTAATATCATTCATACTATTTGAATTAACACTTGTAACTATAAAAATTATTACTACTCCAAGAGAAAAACCTATAGAAAAAAAAGAAGAAAAAAAGAAAAAGGATAATAAGAAAAAAGAAGAAAAAAAGACTGATCCTAAATTAGATGAATTAGAAAATATAAAAGAAAAAATATCTTATTTTAAAGAAGATAACATAGAAAGATATTTAAATTATAGAAATAATAATCCGGATTTAGAAATAATACAAGTAATAAAAAATGTTAATATGAACTTAGATAAAAAACAATATGAAGATGCAACAGAAATAGAAGATAAAAATAATCAACTAGTACTAGTAAATAAATATAATTACTTAGGAGATAAATTCATACCGGAAAATTTAGAAAATATAAATACACAATATGCTCTAAGTAATATGAAACTAGTAGATTATGCAAAAGAAGCATTTGAAAAAATGGCAAAAGATGCAAGAAAAGAAAATCTAAAAATAATTGCCATGTCAACATATAGAAGTTATTCATATCAAGTAGATCTATATAATAGATATAAGAAAAAAGACGGACAAGAAGCAGCAGATAAATACTCAGGAAGGCCCGGTTTTTCAGAACACCAATCAGGACTAGCAGTAGATGTATATAATGGAAAAGAAGATTATACTAACTTTGAATCAACAAAAGAATTTACATGGATGAAAGACCATGCATATGAATATGGTTTCATTATTAGATTTCCTAAAGGAAAAGAAAATGAAACAGGATATCAATATGAATCATGGCATTACAGATATGTTGGAATAGATGTAGCTACTTATATTAAAAATAATAATATTAGTTTAGAAGAATATATCGCAACAAAATAAAAGAACTTTAAAAAAGTTCTTTTTTAATCATAATTCTTTTTTAAATATATATATAAATGATAAAAACATGTATATAGAATCCAAATGAGTAATATAAAATTACTAATTTGAACTAAAGATAATATTATTTCATTTTCATATAGCTTAGTAATATCCATCAAATCAACTCCATCAGCTGAAGCTAATGCTATAAAAGACATAAAAAAGAAATATAATAAACTAAAAAATGAATAATTAAATATCTTTTTAAACGTACTTAATCTTCTACTAAATAGAGTATATAAAATCATAAAAGTAACAAAAACTATAATGAAAAAATATACTACAGTAGATGGAAAATATATATAATTCATTACTTCTTTAACAAATGAATCGACAGAAGTACTTACATAAGTTGTATAACTAATTAATATTCCTACTACAAAACCAATATATATTCCAATTATAATTAGTTGTACAATTTGGTTTTTTCTTTTTAAATTAAAAATTAATATTATAAATAAAAGAAGGCTTAATATGAACATTTCAATAGATAGAAAAGAAGAAAAGATATATTTAAAAATCATACCTACTTTTTCTAACAAAGATAAATTCACATTATCACCTTCTTCTAACCAACACGTTCAGCTATATAGACTGTTTGGGTATAATCATTATCTTTTGTACAAGTTATCAAAGTAAGAGTTGTCTTATCATGATTTCTAATCAACTTAACAACACCATTTTTTTCAACTTCATATATATTTGTAATCTGATAAGTATATTTATTACCAGCATAAGTTATATATGTCATATCACCTATAGTTAACTTATATAAATATGCAAAATATGATATATAAGAATCTCCTGAATGAGCCATTAATATCAAATTTCCATTAATTACATCTGGCAAATCAGATCCATCAGCCATAGCAACATTATAACTAATATTATTATACCTTGAGCCTACATTGTAGAATCCCCTTTTTAATCCAATTTTGGGTATTTCCAATACCCCTAAATACTTACTAAAATCTATTTCATGATATTCAGGTTCTTGTGTATTATTTACATTTTCATTTTCTGAAGTAGTTGGATGAGATTCATTTGTATTTAAAGGAACATCATCCATCATTGCTATCTTCATTTCAGAGTATATAGCATCTCTCATCTTAACTAAATAATTCCATGAAAGAGAAAATACTCCACAAAATATAAGTAAAGAGCCTATTAATAATATATGGCTCTTTTTTAACTTATTGTTATTTTTATTATTGTTGTGATTGTTTCTTAACTGGTTTAGCATTTGCATAAATAATACCGACACCACATAACAATACGACTAGACCAATGAAATAAATTGTTTGTGCAGTATTCATACCTGTATCAGGAGTACCAATTAATTCAAATACAGTACCACCTAAAATATGTGCTTCTTGATCTTCAACAGTAACAACATCTTGACTATCTTCATCTACACTATAAATATAACCAGCATATATACTAAATGTTGCATCAACATTTAATGCTAAGTTTTTAGAAACATCTTTAACCTTATCTGAAGGAACTCTAACAAATATTTTTGTTCCAGGTTGAAGATCTTGATCTTCACTAATAGTATTTCCATCTTCACCTACAACAAATGCACCATCAACACCACTTGTACTTACTCTATAATGTTTCATTTCATTAGTTGAATCAGCAGTAACTGTAATTGCAGAAGTTTGATAATATTTTCCACCATCTACTTTTGATAAATTATGATCAGGAGTACTTACAAATACAAACCCTTCAGCATTTCGATGACTTCCTGCTGCATCAACAAGATCTTTTATATAATTGTATAATTTTTTACCGCTAGGAAGATTAAGATTTAGTTCAATATCTTCACTATTATTAACATGAGCTACTAAATTATCAGTATTTTCAACAATTCCAATTTCAGTTGAACTTAATTCACTATTTGGAGCCCCAACATTATTTTGATAAACCCAAATTGCAGATTGTGCAATCCAAGTTTCAACAAATTTTTTTGCATCTGCTTTACTAATTTCAGCTGTATTTATATTATCATATAAACTATCAGGTGTAACATATTCACCACTTACTAATGTATGAGCTAATAAATATAATAAACCATAATCAGTAATTTCTTTATTTCTTAAATATATTGAATCTCCAGCATATTCCCTAGAATGCTCTATACAAAATACCTGAACATTACCAGTATCATCATAATAGATAGGAACATTATATTCAGTTAATTCATCATAATCCTTTCTATAAATTCTATCAGCATGTGATGCAGACCTAAACTGTCCTGCATTAGGATCCAAAGGTGCTGCAAAACTAATTTGATTAAATCCAACAGTAATTAATGCAGCAATTGCAAATACAGCAACTACTAATGAAAGAATCACTGAAGTATTTAATGAACTATTTCTTTGTCTTTTACTTTTTTCTTCATTCATATAAATTTTTTCCATTTTTTTCACCTTACCTTATAAAACAATTATAACATAGTTTTGTCAAAATCAAATACTTTTTATTCAATTTTGTAAATATCATCAAGTATAAATTGAGGTTCTTTTTTTCCTACATACATTTCAAATAAAACATCTCCATTCTTGACTTCATCGCCAACAAGTTTAAGTAACTTTACACCTACTCCATAATCAATTTTGTCATTCATATTTTCCTTACCAGCACCTAATCTTAATGATAGTTTTCCTAACTCTAAAGCATTGATTTTCTTAACAATTCCATCTTTTGTAGATTTTACTTTTACTATTTTTTCACTAACTTTTAGTTTACTAATATCACCTTTTTGATGTTCAATTAATTTTAAAAATTTCATATAAGCCGAACCATTATTGATAGTATTAAGCACCATTTCTTTAGCCTGTTTTTTAGTAACTTGTAATCCCATACTAACCATATCAGTTGACAAATCTATACACAAATCTGTCAAGTTATTATCTGTTTCTCTACCTCTTAATACATCAAGTGCTTCTTTAACCTCTAATGCATTACCAACACATCTACCTAATGGAGTATTCATATCACTTATAGTAGTACGTACTTCTCTTCCATAGAATTCTCCAATCTTAATCATTAAATCACTTAGTTTTTTAGCATCTTCCTTATTATTAAGTAAAGCTCCATTACCAACCTTTATATCAATTAATATTTTATCAGCTCCAGCAGCAATCTTCTTACTCATTATAGAAGAAGCAATTAATGGAATAGATGAAACAGTAGCAGTAACATCTCTTAATGCATAAACTACCTTATCCATTGGAACTAAATTACCAGTTTGACCTGTAATAACAATACCCAATTCATGTACTTGTTTTATTATTTCTTTTTCATTCAAATCAATTCTATATCCTGGAATACTTTCTAATTTATCAATTGTTCCTCCAGTATATCCTAAACCTCTTCCGCTCATTTTAATTACAGGAATACCTAAAGAAGCAACAATAGGAGCAATAATCAAAGTAGTTTTATCTCCAATTCCCCCAGTAGAATGCTTATCTACTTTAATACCTTTAATATCACTAAAATCTAAAGTATCTCCACTATCAATAAATATCTTTGTTAATGCAAATATCTCTTCATCAGTCATTCCATTTATACAAATAGCCATAAGTAATGAACTCATTTGATAATCTGGAACATCGCCATCTAGATAACCATTAAAAACATCAGATAATTCTTTATAACTTAATTCTTTTCCTATTCTTTTTTTATTAATTATATCTAGTATCATTAATCAATCACCTTCCTAAATATTGATGAATCTCTCTTTTCAAAACCTAACCCTAAATATAATTTATGAGCTGCTATTCTTTGATTACCAGAAGTACATTCTATTCTACAAGCCCCAGTATCTTTAGCATAATTAATTGCCCATTCCATCATTTTTTTTCCAAATCCTTTACCTCTATAATTAGTATCTACACATACATAATCAAGATGATATATTTTAAGATTTCTAACTATATCAATCATTTCATTAAGAATAAAATATCCAACTACTTTAGAATCACAAACACCCACAAATTCAAAAGACTTATTATCTTTAACTTTTTCCTTCTTATAATTAAATGTTTCATAAAGAAGCCTATTAACATCTTCATAATCATCATCCAAATATTTTCTTACTATTAAATCCATATTATCACCTTATCTTTATATAAATTATACTATAAAAACAAAAGATTTCAAATTTATGAAATCTCTATTTACACTTTTATTATCTATCTAATTTATTTAGTAAAGTCTTACTATATTCAATCTGAGCTCTATAATCAGTTAAACATTTATCATATAATTCAACAGTCTCATCTCTTACGCCATTTAGTCTAAAATCTTTTTCAACTAAAGAAAGCGCAATATTTACGTTTAAAAATAACCTACCATCTAAGGAATTAACTAATTTATCATAAATTTCATTTCGTTCATCTCCAGAATAATAAGAAGCCAATGCAGCAGCATATCCATCAATATCACTCTCTGCTTCTTGTGGTTCCAAAGTAGTTGCAAAAAAAGCAATTTGATCGATATAATCAACATCTATTTTCATTACTTCTCCACCATTATCCCTATTTGAATCATCCACATAATTAATATAAAAATACTCTTTATCCATTATGTACCCCTCCATATCTTATAAATATATTATACAAAAAAATATATAAATTGAAAATATTTTATTTAGAAATACCTTTAATACGTAATTCACCATTAACTTTATATAACTTAATTATATAATCAGTATTAATTTCAGAAGGTGTCACTTGATCTAAATATTTTAAATAAACATTATATGTTACAGTAGCAACCCCACTTTCACATTTAAATGCTGTAATACTTCTAGTTTTTTCAAATGATGGTCCAGGAGAAAACAAATCAAAACCTAATCCAGAACGATATATTTGACTAGAATCATCATATGTAAATGATTTATCATCTGAAATATAATCATAATTACTTTTCATATAATATTTACGAGCTAAATCTTTTATATCTTTTTGACTAATAATAAACTGATCTCCATCTTTATTAAATTTATCATTTATACTTAAATATCTTAATGAATTTAAAAAAATATCTTCATCTGTTTTACTAATTAATAAATCAGGGTTTACTTTTTCACTACATAAAGCATTCAAAAACTCTTCTGCCTCTTCTTTAGTAATAATAGCAGTTTTATCATAATCTTCATTAAAATACTCCAAATTTATTTCATTATTATTAGATTCTTTTGATATATCATTTACTGTTTCATCATCACTTTTTATTTTATTAGATGATTCTTTAGAAACTCTATTAACATTAGAATTATTATAAAAAACAAATCCACCTATATCTACAATAATCAATAGTATTAAAACAACAATTAAAAAAAATATTTTTTTCTTTTGTAACATATTAATACCTCCATATTGTTAATATAACATATAATAACAATAACCAAACTATCAAGATATGTTAAAATACATTTTTTTACAATAAAAGATTTCAAAATGAAATCTTTTTTCTTAATATGGTTTTTTTACTTAGAAAAATTTATGTTTGTATTTACTATTCAAATATTCCCCCTTACATAATACAAACAATTATAAAATAATTATTCAGATTCTTCTTTTTTACTACTTAGAAATGTAACTTTTTCAGCAATTATTTCTGTTAAATACTCCTTTTCATTGTCTTTTTCAACTACTCTAGACTGAACTCTTCCTTTTACTCCAACAATATCTCCTTTCTTACAATATTCACTAGTATTATCTGCTATGTTATCAAATAAAACACAATCAATAAAATCTGTATCATAAACCCCTTCACTATTCTTAAAACTTCTCGGAATTGCTAGAGAAAGAGTAGCAACTTTATTTCCTTTATCAGATTTATTTACAGTTATATCTCTAGTTAATCTTCCAACAAGTACTATTTGATTAAGCATAAATCACCTCCTTTCGACATGTATAATAATCAAAAGGAAATACTTAATCAAATGGCCATTATTGATTATTTAAAGTAAAAATTATATAAAAAAATAAAATCCTTAAAAGGATTTTATTATTTTTAGTTCTATTTTATTTTCAAATAATAAATTTATAAACTTTTAATTTTTATACTCTTTTATATTGAACACCTTTCTCTTTAGATTTTAAATAACTATCAAACCTTCTTCTTTTATTAGAATCATCAATCATTGTTAATATATACTTGAACTTGACTCTTTCCAGTAAAGGTAGTGAATTAATAATATCAAATCTATCTATAAAAAAATTATCAGAATTAAGTATATGGTATTTTAAATAATCCATATCTATTTCATCTTCATCAAATATATAAGTTCTACTACTACGAGAATCCATAACATAATAAGGTCCATTTACTGGTTCACCAGATACAGGCATTACCCAAAAACCAATATCATTACCAGCTTCATCTAGAAATTGAGAGTTATTATATTGACATGTAAAAACCTCTTCTAATGGATTAAACAAATTAATATATTTACCGTCTATTTCATAAAGAAAAACATATGGTTGAGAAACCCCAAGAGGAAGTTTTTCCCCTACTTGCTCTTCTGCATTAAAATATTTAACCTTTGCAAGCCATAATTTTCTTGTATCTATTTTATCAACTTTCAAAAAATCCTTCATTTTCTAATTCCCCCAACATTTTTTCAACAGACACCATAGGAAGTAATGCACAATTCTTTCTATTTGGCTGTTTACATATATGATCATAGACATTTAGTTCTCCTAAAATATCTTCATCATAATCTTTTTCTTCTATCATATTTTTATAATTAATTAAAATCTTCTTTACTTCATCTATACTTTTTCCAATTAATGCTTTAGTCATTATAGAAGAAGCAGAAGTACTAATAGCACAAGCTTCACCATCAAATTTAATATCTTTTACAATTCCATCATCTATTTTCATCATAAAATCTAAATTATCAATACAACTCTCACTATTAGTATTTACTTTTAAATAACTATCATCATCAATTAAACCTCTATTATCAGGATTTTGATAATTCTCTAAAATAATTTCTCTTCTTAAATTATCATCCATAAAACCTCCTATAAAATAATATTAAATATTTCCTTATTATTATTTAATGCTTCAACCAATTTATCAACATCATCATAATTATTATAGAAATACATACTAACTCTAACTGTATTCTTAATATTAATTTCATCTTTAAGCATCTTAGCACAATGATTACCTGCTCTTACACATATATTATATTTATTTAAGAAAATACTTAAATCTTGAGCAAATACACCATCTATATTTATTGAAAGTATTCCACTGTCACTAGACTTATTATAAATAATTAAATTAGGAATATCTTTAACCTTTTCAAGTAAATAAGTTTTAAGAGAAACTTCATGTTCATGAATTTTATCCATACCTATATTCATTAGATACTTGATTGCTTCTCCTAACCCAATAACTTCAGCTATAGGAGGTGTTCCTGCTTCAAATTTAGTAGGAATACTCTTTAATTCATAAGAAGAGTCTTCTTCAAAGAAATTATTCATTCCTCCACCAAAGAATATTGGTTCCATTTCTTCAAGCAATTCATATTTTCCAATTAATACTCCAACACCAGTAGGTCCACACATTTTATGACCAGAAAAACTTAAGAAATCTATATAACTATTTTTAAAATCAACTTTCATATGAGGAACACTTTGAGCTCCATCTACATTAAATAAAATATTATTATCATGACAATATTTACCAATACTTTTAATATCTCTTACATCGCCAATCACATTAGTAACATGAGCTAAACTAATAACCTTAGTCTTTTTAGTAACACATTTCTTAATATTATCTAAACTTAAAGAATAATCTTTATTTAATGGTACATATTTAATAACAATACCTATTTCTTCTCTTAATTTAATCCAAGGTAAAACATTTGAGGCATGTTCTGCCTTGTTAAGTAAAACTTCATCACCCTTCTTAAGATGTTTTCTCATATATCCAAAAACAACCATATTAATAGACATTGTTGTTCCACTAGTATATATTACACAATTAGGATCTGCATTAACAAATTTCCCCACTATATTTCTAACATTATCATATAATTCATTTGTTTTTTGAGCAGCATCATAATCTCCTCTATGAATATTGGAAGTATGTTCCATATAATACTTATTCATTTCATCGATAACACATTTAGGTTTTAAAGTAGTTGCGCCATTATCAAAAAAGACAATATCATTATTTAACATTGGAAAATCTTCTCTATTCATATAGCCACCTCTCTTTGAAAATCAAACTTATTTTATCACAAATTAATTAATAATACAAAAAAATCAACAATTTTGTTGATTTTTTAATTATTAAATATAAGATTCATCGTCTCCAAGAAGTGCCTTTGCATCAGCTAAAATCTTAACTAAGTTTTCTTTTCCTTGTAATTGAGGTCTTAATGAACCTAATTCTCTTTCTTGAGCACTGATTAATCTATCTTGTTCAGTAATCTTAGATTCAAGTAATTGATTTCTTGTCTCTAATCTACTTGCAGTAGTCTCAAGATTTCTATATTTACTAGCAACATTTTCAAGTTTTTGAACTTGATCTTTATATTTTTCTACAATTACTTTCTTTTGTGCATTTAATACATCAAATTTCTCTTGATATTCAGCAAGCAATGCTCTTTGTTCTCTATTTTGTTTCATTAATTCAGTCATTGATTTAGCAATATCAGTCATTATTGAATCACTACTACTTGCTTTATAATCACTTGTAAATGCATCAAAATCATCTAATGATGTATCAATTCTATCTGGTTTAACAGTATTAGTAAATAAATCATCATTATCATTTGTACTTAATAATGAATCAATATCAAATTCATTCTTAACATCTCCAGATATTTCATCAACTACTGCAGAAATATCTTTATCTAATTCTTCATTTACAGTTGGAGTTATTTTTTCTCCACCTTCAGGATCCTCATCATCAGATTCTTCAGTAACTGGAAGATCAGTTTTAACTTCTTCAGTAATATTAGATTCTTGAGTTACATTCTCTTCTGCCTTATTTTCTAACTCTATTGAATCACTACTAGTATTATTAGATATATCATCCGTTATTTCTTCTTTTACAACTTCAGAGTTTGTATCATCTGTACTAGTATTTGACAATTCAACATTTGGCATTTCATCTTCAATTCTCTTCATTTCATCTTTTACTACATCATTTTGTTCAGCTTCACCTACTGATAAATCAGTCACTGGAGGAACTTCTTCTAACATATTTGAATTATCTCCATCATTATATTTAACTTCATCCATAGTTTCTTCAGAAACTGTTGATAAAGATTCGTCATAATCCATTAATACATCCTCTTCAACTGGAGGAACAACTTCATTAGTTTTTTCTTCTTCAATAGCTGTCTCATCAACTACCTTAGATAATGAATCATCATAATCCATTAATACATCCTCTTCAACTGGAGGAACAACTTCATTAGTTTTTTCTTCTTCACTAGCTGTCTCATCAACTACCTTAGATAATGAATCATCATAATCCATTAATACATCCTCTTCAACTGGAGGAGCAATTGGTGTAACCTCATTAGTTTTTTCCTCTTTAATAGCAGTTTCATCTACTACCTTAGATAATGAATCATCATAATCCATTAGTATATCCTCTTCAACTGGAGGAACAACTTCATTAGTTTTTTCTTCTTCACTAGCAGTTTCATCTACTATTTTAGATAATGAATCATCGTAATCCATTAATATATCTTCATCTTCTTTTACTTCTTCTGGTGGAATTACAGGCGCAACACTTTCTAACTCATTAGATACAACTTCATCTTCTTCAACTTGAGGTAAAGCAATATCACTTGTATCAGTTTCAGAAATATCTGGTATTGCAGGCACTTCAGGAATAGCAGTAATTTCACCACCCAAATTCTTAGCAACATTTAAATCCTCTGTAGGAGGAGCAATTGAAGTATCTGAAGCATCAGACATAGCATTTTCTACTACATTACTTTCAACATTAATATTACTTACATCAATATCAGTTCCATCATTTTTAGGAGTAACATCACTTTGAACCTCTGGAGGTAATAATGAATACTCAACAATTGGAGCATCTACTGTATTTTTACTAAAATATAATTTGTTATTTGCAACTGCTATAAAACTATAATACTCATCATTAACTAGATTATTACCATTAATATCACAAACAGTGGCTTCAGAAAATTGATCATTAAATACAAATCTAGAATCATTTCCCATTTGAGCATATAACTTATCCTTAACTGCTGCTGGTGTAGATACTAGCTTAGTTGCAGATAATGGATCATTTCTCATTTCAATAGCATCTTTTACACTTTGACTAACTGGTTCAGCTTTTTCAACTACAATTATAGAATCATTAACTAATCTTATAGATTTATTTTCAAATGGAATAACTATGTTTCCATCTTCATCAATTATACCTATATTGCTTGCTTTAACCATTGGGTCGATTGCTTCAACTAATAGTGTACTTGCAACCCTATTACCATTAGAGAATTTCTTATCATTTGTATCACCCAAAAAATAGTATTGCTTTCCGTCATCAGTAATACCATAAGTACAAACTATATCGTTTCGATCCTTATATTTTACAATCCCCTTTTGTATTTTCATAAAAACACCACCATTTTATTCTTCTTTTCCTAGTATTAATCTATTAAATAATATAACACAAAAAAACTATCAAAACAATAGATTTAAACGTAAAAAAAACAAATTTATAAAAATTGCAATTGAAACAATAATCATGTAAAATAATTAAAGGTGATACTATGAATAAACAAAGAAGATTACTATATGGTCAAGCACTATTCACAATACTAATAATGGTCTCATTAACACTAATTATTATTAATGAAAAGAAAAATATCATATTAATACCAAAAATAGAAAAAAAAATAGATTCTTATATAGAAGAAAACTATAATGATTTAAAAAATATTAATAAAAGTAAAATTACAATAAAAAACAATAAATATATAGTAAAAATATCATCTAAAAAAAATAAAAACTTATATTTTTATATAACTTATAGTAATAATAAAATAACTGATACATATAAAAAAGACTATTTAGAAGGAAAAACACTATTAAAAAAAATAGAAAAAAATCTAGAAGAAGATATTTTTAATAAAATAAATATAAAATCAAAAGTAATAATAGATAATAAATTAAATAACTATACTGATCAAATTAAAGAAAAAATAATAAAAGAAGATATAAAAGAAATAAAAATATACAATATCGAAACAAGTACCAATATAAATAAATGGAATAAAAATGATATTACTAATAATATAAATACTATAATAAATAAAATATATTCAAATAATTATAATCCTAAAAGTATTAGTATTACTATAACTAATAATGAAGATATAACAGAATCATATAAAATAAATAATTTAAATAAAGATTTTATTAATAATAAATCAAATACTCAAATAATAAATGATATAATTAATAATAAAGAAACAAACTTATTAAAAGAAAACAATATTTCATTTGATAAATTAAATTAAGAAACATATATAATAAATAAAAATAAATACTAGATAACTAGTATTTTGTTTTGTAATTATTGAATTTAATAATAAATTTTGTTATTATAAACTTTGTATGGGAGGAAAATATGAAAAATAATAAAATAATTATATGTCTAACATCCCTACTAGCTCTTTCATTACTAGTAACAGGATGTGGAAAAAAAGTAGAAGTAAAAAATGGTTCAAAAGTAACAGTATCAGCAGATAATACAAAAATAACTGCAACAGAATATTATAATGAAATAAAGAAAACAAATATTTCTAGATTAATAGATATGATTGATAAAAATCTATTTGAAAAAAAATATCCAACTGATGATGCTGAAAAAGAAGAAGTAAAAAAACAAATAGATGAAATTAAATCATATGCTAATAATGATGAAGAACAATTCAAATCATTAATTAAACAATATTTTGGAGTAGAATCTGAAAAAGAATTAGAAAACTCATTAAAATTAGAACACAAAAGAACAACTGCAGTAAAAGATTATATTAGTAAAAAACTAACTGATAAAGAAATAGAAGATTATTATAATAATAATATTACTGGTAAAATTAAAGCTAGTCATATCTTAATACCAATTGATGCTAAAGAAGATGCTAGTGATGAAGAAAAAAAAGAAGCTGAAGAAAAAGCATTAAAGACTGCTAAAAATATTATTAAAAAGTTAGATAAAGGAGAAAAATTTTCATCATTAGCTAAAAAATATTCAAAAGATGAAGGAACTTCTTCTAACGGTGGAGATTTAGGATATTTTGAATTAAGTGAAATGGTATCAGAATTTTCAAATGCAGTTAAAAATTTAAAAGATAATGAATATACTAAAGAACCAGTAAAAACAGAATATGGATATCATATCATTTTAAAAACAGGAGAAAAAGATAAAGAAAAATTAGAAGATATTAAAGAAGATATTAAAACAAAATTAACAGATCAAAAAATGCAAAATGATTCATCTTTATTCTACACAACACTAATTGAAATTAGAAAAGAAGCTAAAATCAAATGGAATGATTCAGAACTAAAAAAAGCATATGAAGATTATATGAATAATTTAATTGAAAAATCAAAAACACAAAACAGTTAATTGTAGAATATAAAAGAACTGAGAAATCAGTTCTTTTTATATATAACATATTTTTTATCAGTAAATACACTACTATAATTAGTATTTTTATTCATATAAGTATATACAGGATAATCAGTATCAATTAACAAATAATCAAAATCATATTTATTTAATAATTTATCAATATCCTTATTCAAATAAACAATTTTTAAATAATCTTCGTAATTATATTTACCATACAAATCAGCTCTTCCATCTATAAATACAGATTGATCATTATATACTAATTCTCCCCCATAATCATACATATTAAATAATCGCTTAGGTTTCTCATTTTTAATAAACTCAATTGTCTTCTGATTCAAATAACAATAATATTTAATATTAAATAAATTATTAATATTTTTAATAAACCCAATTAATAAAAATAAAGAGAAAATACAAATACATATTTCAGTACCATTATCTTTCTTAATCTTAGGTACATAATTAAATATAATAAATGACATACAAATATAAGAATAAAACCAAAATCTAATACTTTTTAACCCTAAAAAAGTAAAGAATCCTAATAAAATAAAATCCATAAATTCAATTTTTTTCTTACTTAATAACATTGTAACTATAATAAATAATAATAAGAAAAAATACATATAACTAGTAAAATTATTAAGACTAGTTGACTGCCACTCACTAATATTAT
>Ga0326513_10001489_pt1 | contig 18320 bp, 26 predicted proteins | sample 2_2465_0518_D_FD_203654 | JGI IMG/M metagenome (GOLD analysis project Ga0326513, IMG submission 203654) | Bovine rumen microbial communities from UC Davis, California, United States - 2_2465_0518 | ecosystem: Host-associated > Mammals > Digestive system > Stomach > Rumen | place: USA... | reverse complement strand
CGACATTAATTCACTATGCTATAATCACATTGCAGTAATAAATAATTATTTACTGCCCGCCTAATCTTACATAAAGAACCAAGTACTAACCTACTTGGTTTTTTATTGCTATAATAAAATTATGAAAGAATTTATAAACTTCGTAATCGCAGCTTTCCTAGATATCGTAGTTTATCTTCTAGGTGGGATTGATGCCGCTATGACTGCCTTATTAATTTTTATCGTACTCGACTACATAACAGGTCTAACCGCAGCTTGCATCGCAGGCGAAGCCTCGAGCAAGCAAGGTTTCAAAGGTATCCTAAAGAAAATCCTCGTCCTTGTCCTCGTAGCCGTATCAGTCCGAATCGACGAACTAACCAATAGCGGTGGAGTGCTCAGAACTCTAGTAATCTATTACTTTGTATCCAATGAAGGATTAAGCATTATCGAAAATCTAGGTCAAGTCGGAGTGCCTATCCCTCAAGTCCTAAAGCGTGCAATTAAAGAACTCAGAAAGGAGAGTAACCAAAATGCCAAGAAAAAAGAAGGTGGAAGCACAACCAGCAAAACCAGTGCAACCAAAACAAGCAAAAAAGCCTGAACCAAAATATAGCGAAGAATTCCTTAATCAAGTACGTATGGGTGCATTCGGACGCGGTACTGATAGAATCTATAAGCTTATCTCATTAGGCTATGATCCTGATGATGTCGCAAAGCATATGAACGATTACCTTGGAGCAAATCATGGTAACTAAGAATTTTGTAACTAAACAAAATGGATATTTCTCTTTTACCGTTACTTTTAAAGAAGACGTAACGCCTACTGATCTTCTATTCGCTTTTAAAAAGAATATCGAGGACGAAGAACCAGTAATGCAGAAAACCCTAGAAGCAGGTGAAATTATAAGTGTGGATACGAATAAATATCGAATTGCAATCGCTGATGATGAAACAGCTAAATTCGAACCTCTAAATTACATTTGGGGTCTAGTCGCTGTAATTGGCGGCAATAACATTCCATTAGCTGAAGGCAAACTATTAGTAACTAAAATGATACCTGAGGTTACAAATGAATAATATAGATATCGAAATCGATGAACCTTCTATCGAAATAGATGAAACGTCGCAGCAAAGTGAATACGTACTGCCGACGGCCACTGCAACGCGTCTTGGTGGTATTAAGGTTGGTGAGAATCTAACAGTTGAAACTGATGGTACTCTAAATGCCGTTCAAGGCTCTTATACTTTACCGCAAGCCACCAATAATGTTTTAGGTGGTGTGTATGTTGATACAACTTTGTCTAGTAGTTCAGCAAATCCAGTACAAAATAAAGTGATAAATAATTCTATAAATAACTTATCAAGCACACTAAACACACTTGAATCTTCTATTAGTTCTATCAATAATTCAATTACATCATTATCTGAAGGTGTTGATGATTTAAATACATCTCTATCAGCTACTGATGCAACTTTAACAGAATTGCAAAGTGACGTAAGTACTAATACCTCAAATATCTCCACTAACACCTCAAATATCACAACGCTTCAATCTACTGTTTCTACTCTAAATACCAATGTAACGAGCCTGCAAGGCGATATGGCTACTATGAATCAGTCATTCTTGCAGATGCAATCTCTGGTTACTTCGCTATCTACTGAAACTGATATATCAGTTGGCTATGGTGATATTGATCCATCTGTTTGGACTGGTGGCAATATTAAAGCCGTTGGTATTGGCCTGTGTGGCTATATACAAGTTAATTTATCAGGTAATTTAAGTTTAGCTGGTTCAGGTAGTTTCACTATTTATAACATCCAAGATTTCTTGATTAAATACGATATGTTAAATGCAGTATTTACTGATGCTGGTGTAGCTGTTTTAGCTGTTCAAACTAATGGCGATATTGTAATTATGAATCCAACGTCGCAGGCGTTAAGTATTCATACTATTACAGGTATTGTGCCATTTATTATTAACTTAAACTCATAAGGAGTGATTATGAGCCTATACGGTACAGACCAGTCTAACTGGCAACCAAATCAAATAACAGAGGGTGATTTTATCATCTGTAAGGCAACTGAAGGTACGGGTTATGTCGATCCGACTTGTGATCCAAAATACCAAATGAATAAGGCTGCAGGTAAGCTACTTGGTGTATATCATTTTGCGCGTCCTGAATGGAATAGCGCAGAAGTTGAAGCTGAATTTTTCGTGAATAATATCAGAGGATATATCGGTGAAGCTATTTTAGTACTCGACTGGGAATCACCAAATAAATGGGATACAGCGTGGGCTAAGCGATGGCTCGATAAAGTTAAAGAATTGACAGGTGTTAAGCCATTAATCTATATGTCTAGTTCGGTAACATTCGAACATGATTGGTCGAGCGTTGTCGCAGGTGATTATGGCCTTTGGGTTGCTAATTATGGTAATAATGATGGTACTAACCATGGTTGTCCTGATGTTGGCTATTGGGGTGTTATTGCTATGCATCAATATACTTCAGTTCCACTAGATAAAGACGAGTTTTTTGGCGATGCTAAAGCTTGGCGAGCATATGCCAGTAGCAAAGGCGAATCTAAACCAGCTCCAAAGCCGACTCCGAAGCCACAGCCAAAAGAAGAATATTATACAGTTCAATCTGGTGATAGTCTTTGGGCGATTAGCCAGCGATATGGCCTGACACTTGCACAAATTATTGCTTTAAATCCACAGATTCCAAATCCAGATTTAATTTATCCAAATCAGCAAATAAGGATTAAATAATGGCTCAATATAACGGCTACGTTACTGTACCGCACGCGACGTATGACGAATTCCGTAACGCCACACTTGGGAACGGTTATAACGTTGATTATGCTTTTGGTAATCAATGTTGGGATTATTGTGCTTTGCTCTATCATCAATACGGATTGATTCTAGTTACAAAGATTGGTGGTGGTACGGCTAAAGATTGTTGGAATATATCTCGTGTTGTCAATTCGCGTAAACCGTTTGTATCACTTACAGGTAAAGCAAATATTAAACGTGGTGATGTATTAGTTTTTGACGGTACACCAGGAAATCCTGCCGGTCATATTTCTATAGCTGATGAAGATTATAACGGAACTAATAGAATTAGAGTTGCGCAGCAAAATGGTTTTACACCTTATGCGCCTGCTGCAATTGCCACAAATAGTTTAAATGAGTTTCTTGGACTTTTTCGCAACACAAATTGGTCAGGTAGTCCTACGCCGCCTACACCAACTCCAGATGATAAAAAGAAACATAAATTTCCATGGGCAATAGCATTGCATCATTGGTATAATAAACGCTAACAGAAAGGTGTTATAATAAAATTATGAGTGACGAAGAATTAACTAAACTTATGGATTCGATGCAGGATAAACTCGGAGCTGAGAACTCCGCGCTGATTGCTGACGATCTTGGTGTGTTAATCTCAGGGAACGCTGCTACTCAGCAATCCTTGAAAGCCAAGGATGAAGAAATTGCACGCCTGACGGCACACAACGAGAAGCTTATTCTCGCAAACGGTAATCTGCTAAAACAGATACCAGTGGAGCACAGCGAACCGAAAGCGTTTGAAGATGAAAAGCCTGCGCAAGCTATTAATCTTGCAGATGCCTTCGACTCTCATGGTAGGTTTAAACATTAATAAGGAGATATAACATGAATCCTTCTGCAGGACTTGTTACCGCACTTAACAAAATGCGCGAAATGAGCGTTGCTGATGGTAGTATTTATCATCAGTATTTCCCGATCGTTGATGCCAATACCACCATTGGTGATTTTGGTGCTCCAATGTTCGGTTCTAACTATCAGGCAGTTCAGGAGAGCTTCTTTGGCCTTCTCAAGCAGATCGCTTACGTTGCTACTCAGACTCGCATTTTCAATAATCCACTAGCACAGCTTGAAGGTGACAACATTCCTCTTGGCTGGGCGGGTGAAGAAACGTATATTAATCCAGTCAAAGGCCGTCAGTTCGATGTAAATGACTTTGCTGGTATTCTTCAGAAGTACGAAGCCGATGTTAAGGTTCAGTACCTAACTGTCAACATGGATCTTCAGTACCCTGTTACGATTACTCGCGATAAGATTCGTCAGGCCTTCACTTCTTGGGGTGATCTTGAGAACTTCATCAATGGTATCGTAAATGCTTTGTACAACGGTGCATACATTGGTATGTTCCAATATACCAAGGCTCTCGTTACTGGTGCATATGCTGCAAATAAAGCTGCTATTCAGACCTTTACGCTTCCAACCAACGAAGCTACTGGTAAAGCATTTGTTAAGAAACTTCGCGAGCTTCATACGCTCTTCCAGCTTCCTTCTACTTCTTACAACGCATGGCAGAAGGTTGGTGGCGCAGGTCGTCCAGTTACGACTTGGTGCGCTCCAGAAGATATCATGCTAATTATCCGCGCTGATATCCTCGCAACCATCGATGTCGATGTCTTGGCTGCTGCTTTCAACATGGATAAAGCTGACTTCATTGGCCGCGTTATCACTGTTGATAACTTCGATATCTATGATGATGACGGTAACTTGATTACTGACGGTTCAGCTATCATTGGCTTGATCTGCGACCGCAGCTGGTTCAAGATCAAATCTCAAGATATGGCTCTTGATATGTGGTTCAACCCTAACAACCGCAGCTGGCAGTACTATCTCAACGTTGTTAAGATGTACAATTATAGCTTGTTCGCAAATGGTGTCATTCTTGCAACTTCGATGCCAAGCGTTCCAGCAACTGCTGTTACGGCCGCTCCAAAGACCGTTTCTATCAAGGCTGGTGAAAAGGCTATTGTAACTAGCACGCTTACCCCTGTGAACTCAACTGCAACGATTACGGCTGCATCGAGTGCAGAATCTTATGCTACTGTCGCTGTAAGCGGTAACGCTGTTACCATTACTGGCGTAGCTGAAGGTACTGCAACGGTTACGATCACTGCAACCAACGCTGATAGCTCTACTGTAACTGACACTGTTTCTGTTACTGTTGCTGCTTAATAAAGCCAGAGTATAGACTTAATGCCAACGTGATAAACGTTGGCATTTTGTTATATAATAAAATTATGATAACTCCAAACACTGATTTAATATTACTCAAGTGTCCAATTGAATTGGATCAAACAAATCAGCTTACTTTTGCGAACGCTACGGCACAATTTAATTATTTCAATTCCCTTCCGAAGATTGAACGCTCACAATTTACTTACCAGCGTAAAGATCAAACAGTACGTTTTGATGCTAATTTTGATGACGTTCTAACTTATAACTACTGTATGTATCGTAATAGTTCATACTCTAATAAATGGTTCTATGCTTTTGTATCTAATGCTAAATATATTAACGACAGCACAACAGAGGTAACGCTCAAAACTGACGTGTGGCAAACATGGCAGTTTGATTTGAACTTCAAACAGTCATTTGTGCTTCGTGAACACGTGAATGATGACGTGATTGGTAGATATACTCAAGAAGAAGATTTACCTGTAGGTGAACCTATTATTAATCATTATCAATTGTTTGAAATTGCTAACAACAATAATGATTCGCAACGCGTTGTTATGCAAGTTACTCAACTTCCTGATGGTGTAACTGAGCCTGAAGGTTATCGTACGCACGTTTATAATGGTATTCCTCAAGGTACATTTTTCTTAGTGTTCTCAGGATTTTCTTCAGCTACAAGGTTTGCATGGTGGTACGATAAAAAAGGCCAGCGTGACGCACTACTTGCGATGTTCCTAGTACCGTATTCAATGGTAGCAACGGCACATTATGAAAATTTTACCATTGGTGATGGTGGAGGAAGTGTTAATGTTGGCTTTTTGCCTGCTTCATATAATGCGCATTACTGGACACCACCTAGTGTTTATTACAGCTCAACATTGGGCGGTTATACTCCTAAGAATAAACGTCTGTATTCATATCCATTTAGTTATTTAATGGTAAGTAATAGCGCAGGTTCTAACGTCGTATATCGTTATGAAGATTTTGATGATCCAACGCATCCTGCTTTTGAATGTCGTGGAACTTTGGGTCAGGGTTGCTCGATTCGTCTATATCCTAACTTATATAAATACTACTCGTTAAATTCACCTGCTTATGATTACGGTATTAGTTGTGCGAAACTTCCTTTACTATCTTGGACTAGCGATTATTACCTTAACTGGCAAGCTCAAAATGCAACTAATCTTGCAGTCCAGACAGGTCTTAGTTTAGGAAAAAGTGCTTTAAACACTATTGATATTGGTGCTACAACTTATGGAAAAGCGCAAACAGGTAAAGGTGTAGATATTACTGATTTTACTGCAATGACGCGGCAAGGCTTAGATATGGCCACCGATGTTGCAAATTATATGCAAGAGCATCATGTTGCTGATCTTGTGCCAGCGCAAGCAGCTGGTAACACTAACTGCGCAGATTTAACGTATGCCATGGATCGATGCGGTTTTGCCTTCTTTAAGATGAGCTGCCGCGCTGAATATGCAAGGCTAGCTGATAACTACTTCTCTATGTTCGGCTACAAAATTAATAATATGAAAGTGCCTAATATTACTGGGCGAGCTAACTGGAATTATGTAAAAACTAATGGTTGTAATGTAATTGCTAATATTCCACAGCTCGACTTACAAGAAATTAAAGCTATGTTCGATGGCGGACTTACGCTTTGGCACAATCCTGCTACATTCGAAGATTATTCGCAAAATAATAATATAGTTTAGAAAGGAAACTATGGGTAAAGCAAAGAAAAGAACAGCTCTTGAAGATGCAGTACTTCTCAACAATGCAACCTATTTCGATTACCTAGATCGCGTGAAGAAAATCGCGCTATCTATTTTCGAATGGGTTAATTTGCCTGAATCGATGGATTCGCGCTATCTCGAACGCTGTCTTTATTACACTGGTTCGGCAGGCCTACTGCATGATCCAACGTATGGTTTTATTAACACTAAAGCCAGTTGCTCAAACAATTTAAACATTTACGGACTTCCAACAGAAATAACCTGTTACAGTTACAGTTTTAGAGATGTTAGACGTGTATATAATGGTATTACCGCACCTGAAAACGATATCGATTCCGAAGCTATCCTAGTGCTTAATACTTGGGATATGCTGCCAACGGCCAACAGTATTGAACTATTTTGTATGCGTTTGGCCGAAGCTCAGAGGATTATAGATATTAATATCAAGGCTCAGGCTACTCCTTACGTTGTCATGACTGACGAGAACGAACGACTATCTATGATTAATGCTTATCAGCAAGTGGATAAGAACTCTGCTGTTATTTTTGGTAAAAAAGGCCAGTTCGAAACAGATTCAATTAAGACTATCAATACTCAAGCCCCTTACGTCGCAGATAAGATTCAAGGCTACAAACGAGATATTTGGAACGAAATGCTCACATATTTGGGCGTGGATAACATCGAAGAAAAGGCCGAACGCTTGGTTGCAAGCGAAGTTGGCAGTAATAACGAACTTGTGAATTTGAACCTTATGAGTTATTACGCGCCGCGCAAAAAAGCTGCTGAACAGTTCAATGAGAAGTACGGCTTAACAGGCGATCAGGCCGTTGAAGTTAAGCTACGTTCTGACGTTCAGAACCTTATCAAACGCGTCGAATCCACTGTCGTCGGCGATTACTTCGGTGAGCAGCAAGTTAGAGATGTTATCGCAAACGATATTACAGGAGAAAAAAATGGCGAAGTATAGTATTGAGCTTAGAAAAATCTGCGATACCCTAGGCGAAGATGAAGTTCGCTCTTGGTTCATGGATTATGATTTGTCTAATTACCTTACCTTTGATGAGCTGAAGGTGATTGAAGATCGCGGCACGTGGAATAAGCAGCGTTTGGCGCAGAAGATTATCGATCATTATTACATGGAAGAAATCGGCGTTGAAACCGTCGCGCTATTTAAGCGACGCGTTAAGGTTGCGATGCAAGAAATCATGGAAGAAAAAGCTCCGCTTATCTATTCTGCTGCAATTGCCTACGATCCACTAGTGAATGTCGATTACACTGAAACTTACGAAGGCGAATCTAAGATGGATTCGACTAGCGAAGGTCATGCTAACAGTGGTTCGAGTGGCCTAACGGTTAATTCTGATACTCCACAAGGTCAGATTAATAAACAGGCTATTTTGAACGGCTCTTATGCTTCATCGACTTCGGCTGATGAAATCGAGGACGAATCATCTTCTACTTCAGCAGGCAGTAACGAAGGCACAAATAGCTATACCAAACGCGTTAAAGGTAACTCAGGCGTATCTGCGACGGCTCAGAAAATGATCCAGCAATACCGCGAGAATATTATCATGATTGATCGTGATATCATCAATGATTTAGCCAAGTTATTTATGGCAATTTATTAGTATAATTAAATTAGAAAGGAAATAACGATGGACGATAATAACAATATCAAATACACGCCAAACGTACCGCCATTTCTAAGGTATTGTTCGGCTATTATTCCTGCAGCTTTCGATGATAGCCTAAGCTATTATGAAGCTCTTTGTGCTCTTTATAAATGGATTCAAGACAATACCGTTGATATTATTAATAACAATGCAAAAGTTACCCAGTATTATATTGATTTGGTTAAAGATCTAAAATCATATGTAGAGCACTACTTCGACAACCTCGATGTTCAAGACGAAATCAACAACAAGCTCGATGCAATGGTTAAAGATGGTACACTTCAAACACTTCTAGCAAATTACTTAGTAATTTGTGGTGGTAACGCTAAAGAACTCGGATGTAAAGGTGATGGTACTACAGATGATACTTTAGCTATACAAAATGCTATTGATCAGATGTCGCAACTTGGCATCAACAAAATAGTGTTCCCAGCAGGTGAATATGTAGTTAGTGGAAATATTAACATTCCTTCAGATTTTGAAATCGAGGGCATGGAAGGCTCTGTATTTAAGTATGTTGGTGAAGGTGTTACCGATGTACGACTATTCAGAATTGTTGGTACTAATGCAGAAACGCCAGTTCAAAATGTTTATATTCATGGAATTACAATTGATTGTACTGAACAGGAATATAAAGGTGGTTATTCTACAGACACTCCAAAATTAACACATACCGACCCTTGCGGAAATGGTATTGCTGCTATAGTGGTAAAATTTGCTAAGAATTTAACAATTGAAAATTGTACTCTCAAAGATATTTACGGTGATGGTATTATCATCAATTACTCAACCGATGTTAATATTTTGAATAACCGATTAGAAGATGTTTCTGCAGGTAATATTACTCTTAATGGTCAGATTGGTTATGATAATCATGGTGATGGTATTGCATCTTTTGCTTCATATAATGTCGTTTTTGAAAACAATAGTGTTATCAACAAACGTGTATATTTAGCAGGCGCTGCTAATGCTATCGGTAAGCCTTGTGGACGTTCGGGTATAGAATTTGAGTATCCGATTAACATTAATTATGAAACCACACCTGATGATATTAACCATAACGCTCCTGATTACAACTTAATTCCATTAACGAATTTTACTGGTGCTAATAAACAATATCGTATTGCTAACGGTCTAAGAGCTGTTAATAACTATGTTTATGGTTATACTAAGGGCGTACATCTAGAAGCTAATGCAACGGCTGTTATTGATAACAATACAGTGATCCATAACTGTATTGGTGTATTAACTTCCAATACTGGCAGAACATCAATTCGAAATAACTATATCGATACTGATGGTGTTGGTTCATCTCCACAAAGTGGTTATAATGGTTACTACGGTTGTATTGGTATAACATCTTATATCGATTCGCTTGATAGTAAGTCATTCATCGTTGATGGCAACACTATTATCGGGGATGGACGTGGTATTGTACTAGCTCGCAATAAAATATTTGTTACAAATAACAATATTAGAAGTAAATACGGTGTCTATCAGCTAACTGATACCTTAAGAGATATTCAGGTTGTTAATAACACTTTCTGCGATGCTCATGTTAGTGAATTTACTAATGCTATAAGATTACAAAATGCTTCAAAATGGTCGATTCGTGGAAATGTGTTTAATATAGATTCTACTCCAACTAATATTATCTATATTAGTGGTACTACTTTCTCAGATTCTTCCATTCAAGATAACATTTTCAACTGTACATCTGAATTAGGCGAAGTGATTAAGATGGTAGATTGTACTAATTGTTACTTAGTAAATAATAGATTTTTCGGAACTTGTACTGCGTTTATTCGTGGAAACACATCAAGGGCTAATACCTTTAAGAATAATATTGTTGAAGATATTACCAACAAGGTAATCTATATGAGTTCAGGATTCTATCGTTTTAACTTACTAGATAGAAATATTGGTAAGTTAGATAACGGTGGTGGGCCTTTACCGAATAACTCTCTAACTGAAATAGCTGGCGATTATTACCAAAGAGGCCAAATTATTCATAAAGGATCAATTAGTAACGATTCAACAACGATAGGTTGGGCTTGCGTGAGTGCAGGCATTTATACAACAAATGCTTATAACTCAACACCATCGCTTGGAAAATACATTGTTAATTCAAGTAATAAAGTTTATCAATGTACTAAGTTAGGATCTGGCACACCTTCCGTAGAGCCAACACAGACCACTGGTACTGTAGAAGAATCAGATGGTTTTGAATGGAAATATTGTGGAGCTGTAGCAGTTCTAAAGACAATAGCATTCTAAACATTTATCCACAGGGTTATCCACACCCTGTGGATATTTAATTTTATAGATAAGCTTGTTGTAATATTTACAAACCTACTTGCAAAATTACGCTCAAAAATTTAGACTAAAAATAACAAGATAAATGAAAGGAACAAGAACAAGCATTATACATATTAATCACTCACCCAAATTACCATATCAATATTTAAATCTACTAATAAGGAATTCAAAAATGGAAAATAACGAACTAACAATTGCAAACCCAGCATCAACCAACAAGAGCTACTGCTCCGTAAAGGCCGAAACTCGTGCTGATAAAATCAAACTATTCAACGCCCTCAAAGAATGTGATTTTAAGCTTAACGATGTTGTTGGTACTACGATCTCTGTTAAAGATGTATTCTTCCAAGAATATGAAAAAGAAGATAAAGAAACTGGTGAAGTCCGCCTTGGTCATCGTACTATTCTATTCGCAGAAGATGGTAAGACTTATGTAACTGCATCTAACTACCTTTACAACACTCTCAGACAAATTCTCTCTGTCTTTGGTACTCCAAATACTTGGAGCGAACCACTTAAAGTTGAGGTTGCTAAGCAAACCCTCAAAGACGGTAAATCTTCTTTGACTTTGAAGCTAGTTGAAGAATAAATAACTCCTTAAAAATATCCACCCTAATGCGATAAGGGTGGATATTTTCTTTGAAAACAAATTTAAATGGATTAAGGATATTATATGGCAATTCGTTATGATAAGCAACTGAAGAACGAAATCTACAAAGCTGTACGTTCGTTCAACGCTAAAGTTAGCCGCCTTGAGAAAAAGGGCGTATCAGCAGCGTTGCTGCCTGATCGTATTTCTACCAAATCACTGAAGGCTAATTACTCGAACAGGCGTGCACTGAGAACTGAGCTTAAAGCACTGCAAGAATTCTCGTCACGTGGCCAAACCTTCCGCAGTGAAGGCGGTGTTACTGGCACTAATATGCTGTTTCAGTATAACAAGAAGCGCGCAAATAAGGCCGTCAGACAGCTGCAGAAGGAGCTTAACGCGCTAAATCAGATACCGACGCGCTATCCGATGATGAAAAGCGAATCAGCGTCGCTACTTCAGACTAAGATTAATTATCTCAAGCGCGATATCTACAAGCTAGATATTAAACAAATCAATATCTTGATTCGTAACACTGAAGTCACAAACAAGTACAACGAGAAAAACACGCTGTTTCATAATAACTTTAATAAAATGCTCATGGCCACAGCGTATAGAGCAGGGCTAAACCAGACATTTATCGAGCGCTTGCAGCGTAAGATGGATCAGGTTGAGCCTAATAAACTGCTAGAGCTTTACCGTACTGTTCCAGCATTTACCATGGTTACAGAGAAATACCAAGGCCAAAAAGACGGAGTAAGCGAAGATGACGATGAAACTCAAGATGTTTATGAAGCAATAGAAGCAAAGATTGACGAGGTTCTAAGTGAGGAGTAATCATGCGCAAATTCACAGCGGACTTCGAAACCACTACCGATCCGAATGACTGTCGTGTATGGGCTTATGCAATCTGCGAAATTGGCGATCCTGATAACTTCCAATACGGCAACAGCATTGATGATTTTATGGAGTGGTGCGCAGGCAAAGAGAATTACCTAGTGCTATTCCATAATCTTAAATTCGACGGTGATTTTATCTTGAACTGGCTACTCAAGAATGATTTTAAATATATCCAAGATAAAAAGGATAGAAAAGACCACAGCTTTACCACCCTTATTACAGATATGGGCGCGTTCTACGCTATCGAAGTATATTTTAGCGTTAAAGGTCATAAGACCAACAAGGTAACGTTTCACGACAGCTTAAAGCTGCTTAACTTCAGCGTCGATGAAATCGCGAAATCTTTTGATCTTCCGATTCACAAGCTTGAACTCGATTACACTGCAAAGCGCGAAGTCGGCCATGAGCTGACAGAGCACGAAGTAGATTATATCCGTAATGACGTTGAGATTATGGCGCGCGCCCTAGATATTTTGTATCAGCGCGATATGACTAAAATGACAGTCGGTGCTAACGCGCTCGATTCGTTCAAAAAGATGTGCTCAGGTTTTAAAAATTACTTCCCTGAGCTGCCTATCGATGTTGATGCAGATATTCGCAAAAGTTACAAAGGCGGCTTTACATACCTAAGCCCTAAATACAAAGAGAGCGAAACAGGTGCAGGCCTAGTGCTAGATATTAACTCTATGTATCCCGCCATGATGTGTCAGCGCGAGCTTCCATACGGCGTGCCTGAGCCATTCGAAGGCAAATATGAATATGATTCACTGTATCCTCTGTACGTTCAGAAGTTCAGCTGTGTCTTTAAAGTTAAACCTGATCATATTCCATCGATTCAGCTAAAGAATCACATGAGCTTTATACCTAACGAATATCTTGAATCTAGCAACGGTGAAATCGTAAATATGACGCTCACAAATCCTGACTTCGAACTATTCCTAGAGCAGTATGACGTAGATATTATCAGCTACGACGGCGGTTGGAAGTTCAAGAAAACCAAAGGATTATTTACAGGATATATTAATTACTGGACTGAAGAAAAGATTAAAGCCAAGAAAGAAGGCAACAGGCCACAATATTTGCTGTCTAAGCTCATGCTTAATAATCTATACGGTAAGCTCGCGACGAACCCTATCGGCCGTCAGAAAATGCCAGTACTAAATACTGATGGTAAAACTGGATACGAGTTTCTGCCAACTGAAGAGAGAAAACCTCTATACATTCCAGCAGCTACCTTTATTACTTCATACGCGCGCAAGTATATTATTGAAACTAGTCAGATGATCCGCGACTGGAGCAAGAAATATAAAGGTAAAGACTGCTACGTTTATTCTGATACTGATTCGATCCACTGCCTACTTGACGATGAAGATTTATTAGATATCGCGAAGTATATTAAAATCGATCCGTACGAGCTCGGTGCTTGGGACTGTGAATCGCACTTTACTCGCGGTAAATACCTCAGACAGAAATGTTACATTGAAGAAATCGACGGCGAGATACATTCTACTATTGCAGGCCTTCCAAAGAAGCTTGCGCCACTTATTACCTTCGATAACTTCCGTATCGGCTTTACGACTGAAGAACTAGACCCTAAAGAAATAGCCAAATATGGCTCTAAATTGCGCTACAAGCACGTTGAAGGCGGCGTGGTGCTCATTCCTACAGATTTCACAATAAAATAGCGCAGGCGTTAAATCCTGCGCTTTTGGATTAGGTAATGTGTGCTTGAATCTTTCCGTACTTTGCACAGACATCGATGACTAATAAAGCTGCTCTCATTGATACTTCACCGTATATTAGAGTTTTAATATGTAAATCTGTTACATTAACGCCATACATTTCTACATCGTGCCAAAGCTGCCTAGAATCAATCTGACCACTGATTTCTGCATAAAGATATATGTTCATATTACCACCTTCCTTAAGGTTCAAAGCGGACTGCCTATAAATACATTTTAATATAATATGTTAAAATACGTACAGGATATGCGGATTTAAAGATACTTCAAGGTATTAAGTCAGGGTCATTCCAAGCGAAGAGCTTGCCTGCGCCTTGGACGTTGCGAATCAGCGGGATTATCTATCCGCATAATCCGACCTAGTGTTATGAATGAAAACAAGAAAATTTGGTTTGATCTGGATAAGTTACTATCCTACAATGCTACCCTTAACTTCGTCATCGCAGAGCGTGGCGTTGGTAAAACCTTTGGATGTAAGAAAAAATTTCTAGAACAGTTCCTGAAAAAAGGCGAAGAGTTTGTTTATATTCGCCGCTATAAGACTGAGCTAGAGATATCTTTCGAAGGATTCTGGACGCAATTGCAGGATAATAATTTATTCACTGATCATGAACTTAAAGTAAAGACTGCGAAAAAATCCATCACTAAATTTACTTGTGATGGTGAGGTTTGCGGATATGCTATTCCACTATCTACTGCGAATATCTTAAAGTCCTCAAGCTTTTCTAAAGTTAAATATATCTTCTTCGACGAATTCTTGATAGATAACGGCACTTACAGATACCTCAGAAACGAGGTAATCCAGTTCCTCGAGGTCATAGAAACGATCGCACGCCTTCGCGACGTACGCGTTATTCTAGCTGGTAACGCTATATCTATTGTGAATCCATATTTCGAATTCTTTAATATTGGCCTGCCATATAACTCAGAATTTAAGACGTATAAAGATGGCGAAATCTGCGTGAATTATGTGAAGAATCAGGCATATCGAGATATTAAAAAAGCATCACGCTTCGGTAAGCTTATCGAAGGCACTGAATACGGTAAATATGCCATCGATAATCAATTCTTGCGCGACGATAAAGCCTTCATATGCAAGCGCGATCCGCAAGCACGTGTATTCTCTACGATTATCCTAAATGGCCAAAAATATGGCGTTTGGAAGAACTGGAAAACTTGCCATGTATATATTAGTAAAGACTTTGAGCCTTCTAATCCCTGCGTATTTGCCTTTGATTTGGCCGACCACACTGAAGATACTATATTTACTAAAGCACGCAACTCTACATGGTTTAAGGCTGTTATAGAGGCTTATAAGCTCGGCCTGCTGCACTTCGAAACACAATCGCAGAAAAAAGCATTTATTGGAATCATCGGACGTTGTATAATCTAAGTAGCAATTATAGATCCTCACCCAACTATTAATTGCTGTACTTTATACAATGCATTAGAAGAACACTACTTAACTTTCATTTATTTGCAGAGGCGCGTACCTCTCTTAGTGTTCAAAAATAAAAAATGTAATCATCATGCAAAATACCACCTGATATTCTTAGGTGGTATTTTGTTGATTATGTTTTATCCCAATAATTCATATAAGCATCAGCTCCATCTTCGGCATACTCTGCACACCAATCAATCTCAAATAATGCTTTAATAGCATCCAATTCATTAGTAATTGGTGCTTTTGTAATATACCAATTGTAATCTCTAAGACATACTACAATACGACTATCTTCATCCACATATGCTCTTTGCGGATCGCAAAAGAAATTCCAATTTTTTAGTTCTTCTGCGTAAGCATCTACTATTTGATCAATCGTCATCATCTTCCTCGCACATTTCACGCATGACGGCTTCGCCTTGCTCCCACCACATTTCGCGGATTGCTTCGCCGTCTAAATCATCGTGTTGGCTCATTTTCTACTCCTTATTAGTTCAACTGTCATTACGAGTAAACATATAACATTACTCACTACTAACGGCACGTTATTAGTTAATATTCCGCTGATAGCCCAGCCTAAATTGCCAATTGATACTAGCATTTTAACTGTCATCTGTTTCTTTGCTAACATACCACCTGCGCGGAATACTGTTGCGATCCAACCGAGGATTTGGGAAAGGATATATAGCATTTTACTTTAAATCCCTAACATATTAAATTTAATTATTAACCGCCTGCGTTCGTTATTTAAATCCCTTTGGGTGTGGCCTTTACGGCCTGCAGCTACGGCGCGTTCGTGGTTCGATCCGAAGCCTTTTTTGGGGTTGCGAACTTTGCCACCTTTAGATCCGATTCGCTTATAGAAGTCGTCACCATGTTTAAGTTTATTCGTTGCGGCACATTTTAGGCCACCTGCTTTTGTTCCACTCATAATTAATACTCTATAAATTCATTCCATTTATTTGGTGCTGGTTGGGGTTTTAATTTGGGCTTTCTTACGTTGCTTTTCAACTTCATGTTTAATCTTAGTATATGCTTTTTTATTAGAGTTTAATATTTCTTTAAAGTTCTTTTGCTGGAAGCTTGATAGCTTATGGGCTTTATATTTGGCGTATGGGAATTTTTCAACTAATAGATAGGGCTTGCTTAGGGAATCCTCACACAACTTACCACTTAGGTTTTCAATAAACTGTAATAAATTAAGTTCAAAGGGGTTTAGGTTTATGATAAGGGACGTTTCAGATTCTAAAGGGCAATTAATAGTTATGATATAAGTATCTTTATCGTTCGGATTCATTTATTCACCTTCTTTCTCTTTAGCGACCTTGTAGGCGGTTTTAAGTTTATTTAAAAGGGTTTCAACGTGATCATTATAGCGGCGGATCGATTCGTTATATTGTTCGCTTCTTGATTCGTCGTAATCCATGTACATCGTACCTTCCGCGCTTATTAGTTCGTCTAATTCGTCAATTGTTAGGCTTAAAGTTGTCAATTCTTCCATTTTATTTAATATCCTGTATTAGTTTATTATTTTTGATTCTATTCCAGCGTGCGATGGCGGCCTTACGGTTTCGATCGCTTAGCTGTTGGGGTGTTAACATAGCGTTTGTACGACGCGCGGCCTTGCGCTGTTTATGTGCTAGTGCTTGCGCTTTTGCGGCCATGGCTGTTAAGGTTTCGAATTCTTCACGCGATAATATAACATAATGCTTTAAATTTTCGATAATATCCGTGGCGGTTTTGATTGACCTAGTACGGTAATATTCCTGTAACATCATGTAAATATTTGGCGTTTTATTTGTTTCGTCTGTATAAAAGCCTTCACGCTTTAACGTTTCGATATATTCGGCTTTAAGTTTATCTATATTGATCATTATTTTACATTCCTTCCTTAATTTCAAAATAGTCTAAGCCATCATAAAATTGAATAGTATATATTAGGCCGCTTGGTTTAGTTTTTAATATTTTAATTGCGCGGCGGCATTCGACGATAATATATAAATTTTCAAGCGTAAAATCTATATTATAATTCTTACATAAATCCTCCACTAATCCTTTAATATTTGCGATATGTTGCGCGGCTGTGGCCGTTACGGGTTCTGTGTAGTCCATGGTTTTACTTTCCTTCCTTAATCATGAAGGCGTTCATGCCTTCAAAGTAGTTAATAGTTAATAATTCACCGCCTTCGTAATCATTGGCAAGCTTTTGCATAATACGGCCATATTCTTCAATAATGTAATCCTGTTCGGCGATTTCTTCGGGCGATAGAGTTGATAAAGTATATTTTAGTTGTTTTGCTAGTTCAATGCGGTGTGCTTCGGCGGTTAGGCATACGCCTTCGGTATAATCGTAGTCCATTTTAAAAAATTCCTTTTCTTTAAATTAATGTGTTAATTTTAGCCCACTTGTAAAACGTGGCTAGTTCGCGATCACTTGTTAAAATATCCTGTCTAACATGATTACATAGAATCGCCAGCGGTACATTTTTCTTTAATAATTTTTCGCCTTTTTCTACGTCATCCTGTGTATAATTATCGTTATCATATAAATCTTTATAGATTACATTAAATGATTCTTTAAGGTTTTTAAAATATTCGTTGTACATTTTGCGGTTTCCTTTCATTTATTTGCTTTATATTCCTTAGCCGTTTAGCCGCTTTGCTTTGCTTGTTAGCTTTCATTTATTTGCTTAACTGTCTTTATTATACACGATAGCGTGGTATATAGTCAAGACTTTTTTGTTGTTTTATTTACAACATATTTATACATTTTACGACATTAAAGCCTTATATGATCGTGATATTTATTATTTATTCACGATAGCGTGGCATATAGTCGCACAATAATCATTTTACGACATTAAACCCATGGCACTTGACATTTTGGGGAAATGTGGTGGGGCAGGGGGGAAATTACT
>Ga0326513_10001487_pt1 | contig 18330 bp, 17 predicted proteins | sample 2_2465_0518_D_FD_203654 | JGI IMG/M metagenome (GOLD analysis project Ga0326513, IMG submission 203654) | Bovine rumen microbial communities from UC Davis, California, United States - 2_2465_0518 | ecosystem: Host-associated > Mammals > Digestive system > Stomach > Rumen | place: USA... | reverse complement strand
GGCTTTCTCGTGCAAATTTGTATTTTTAATGGTCGAATTTGCGTATAATCGCGCATTTTTATGAAGGAAATGGTCGAAAATGGGCAGAAATCGAAAAATTTTAGAGATGAGCAACAGCGACCTGACAAAAAAGGTTCAGTCAGAGAAGCGGGCGCAGTCATCCATGATCGTCCAGGACCCGGCGGATCTGGACAAGATGCCCCCGGATCTGCTCGATCTTAAAGCGAAGAAAGAATGGAAGAGGGTTGTCCCCGATTTGAAGAAAATGGACATTGTCGGTCGCCTGGATATCTCGAATCTGGTGGCGTACTGCAATGCGTACAGTAAATACTGCGAAGCGACAAAGGCGCTACGGGGAGAACCCTTGACCGTTCCCAGCCCTTCCGGCATGAAGGAGAACCCGCTGATCAACGTGCAGCTGAAGTACCAGGAAGCATTCCGGAAGGCTGCTGACCAGTGCGGACTGACGATCAACAGCCGGCTGAAGTGGGCAGCCACGAAGATGAAGAAGCAGGAGGAACAGATCGAAGATGAGTTCGGCGCCATCTGATACGATCCTGCAGTACGCGGATGACTGCGTAGTAGGGCGGATCGTATCCGGGCAGAAGCACAAATGGGCATGCCTGCGCCTGCTGCGCGACTGGGAAAAGTTCCAGAAGGGCCTCTTCCCATACCACTGGGATGAGAGGGAAGCGCAGAAGATCATCGACTGGTTTCACCTGCTGCGCCACAGCAAGGGCGTGCTGGCCGGTCAGCCGATCGACCTGACACCGTGGCAGCAGTTCAATTTGTGCCAGCTGTACGGATGGCGGAAGGAGGACGGCAGGCGCCGCTTCACGAAGTCGTTCAAAGAGGTGGGCAGGAAAAACGCCAAGTCCCAGGAAGAGGCGGGCATCTCACTGTATGAGATGTCGGTCACGGCGACCCGGAACAAGGAAGTCAACGAAGTCTACACTGCAGGCGTCAAGAGAGATCAATCGAAGATAGTGTTCAATGAGGCGGGCCTTATGCTGAAGGGCTCGCCTCTTGCTCCTAAATTCAACGTCGGGAAGCTCCAGATCGTGCACACGCGATCCGGATCCGTGATGCGACCACTGTCGAAGGACGACGGGAAAAGCGGCGACGGATCGAACCCGGGGCTGCTGGTCATCGACGAATACCACCAGCACCCCACGACGGAGTTCTACGACCTGGGGCTGGGCAGCAACACGAAGGAACCGCTCTTGGTCATCATCACGACGGCCGGCAGGGATCTCACCTATCCGTGCTACACACAGGAGTATGCCTACTGCAGCAGGATCCTCAACCCGGACGTGGATGTGGCGAATGATCAGTACCTGATCGACATCTGCGAGCTGGATCCGGAAGACTACGCGGATCCGCAGAACATCGCGAACGAGGACCTGTGGCTGAAGGCGAACCCGATCAGGGCGACGTATCCGGAAGGCATACAGAAGATCCGGGAGGAATGCGAGCTCGCGCAGCAGATGCCGGAGAAGATGACATCCTTCCTCACGAAGTGCATGAACGTCTGGGTGCAGGCGCGCGAGTCCGGCTACATGGACATGGCCAAGTGGAAGGCCTGCCAGGTGAAGGACCTGCCGATTGATACGAAGGGCAGACCGGTGTACGTGGGCTTCGATATGTCGGCGAAGATCGACCTGACGAGTGTGGCGTTCGTGATCCCGTTCATCTCGGACAAGGTGGATGAGGACCGGATGCCGGTGCCGCAGTACATCGTGTACAGCCACAGCTTCATCCCGAACCGGGAGAAGCTGCAGGAGAGGATCGCGAAGGACAAGGTGCCCTACGACGCCTGGGAGCGGGAGGGCTTCCTGACAGTCACAGACACGCCGATCGTTGACCAGGACGCGGTCATGCGGTACGTGCTGCAGACCTGCGAGGCGAACGACTGGCACATCGAGAGTCTGTGCTTCGACCCGGCGAACGCATCACTGCTCATGATGCAGCTGTCGAACGAAGGATATGACGTCGTCGAGGTCTTCCAGTCGCACAAGAGCCTGAATGAGTCCACGCAGGGCTTCCGCGAGCAGGTGTACAGCAGGAACATCTACTACCAGTGGAACCCGGTGCTGAATTATGCGATGAGCAATGCGGCGATCCGGAAGAACAACGGACTGATCAAGATTGACAAGGATGCAACCACGAAGCGGATCGACCCGGTCGATGCGGTTCTGTGTGCATATAAGCTAGCGATGTACCACGTCTTTGTGGTCAATAATCTGGCAGCCATCGATGCGTTCCTCGATGGCAGTCTCGATTGATGGAGGTATATATGGGATTCTGGGCAAGAATCAGGAACGCCTGGAGAATGCTGTGGAACGGCACGAAGACCGTCACGGCCGCGGACAGAGAGCTCGCGGAGTGGCTGGGAATCAGCGGGTCGATGGACAAGCTCAGCGAGGTGACCTACTTCACCTGCCTGAAGATGCTGTCCGAGACGATCGGCAAGCTGCCGCTCAAGTACTACCAGGCAACCGACAAAGGCAAGATCCGGGCCGATCCGGATGACATGACAAGGCTGTTGACGGTCAGGCCGAATCCGGTCATGACGCCGACAACCCTTTTTACTGCATGCGAGCTGAACTGCCAGCATTACGGCAACGGATACATATGGATCCAGCGGCAGCTGCAGCTCAAGCGGTACGGCGGAGATCTCAAGCCCATCGGGCTGTGGGTGCTGCCATCCAAGCAGGTGCAGGTGGTCGTGGACAACGCCGGGATCTTCCAGGACAAGGGCAAGATCTACTACCAGTACCAGGATGAGTACAGCGGAGAGAGCTACGTCTTCCCGCAGGAGGACGTCATCCATGTGCGGACGTCCTACAGCTTCAACGGCATTCTGGGCAAGCCCGTGCGGCAGATCCTGGGCGACATGATCGACGGTGCGAGAGAGTCGCAGCGGTTCATGGAGAAACTGTACAAGCAGGGCCTGACCGCATCGATGGCGCTGGAGTACACCGACGACCTGGATCAGAACAGGCGCGCCAAGCTGCAGAACAAGTACGAGGAGTACCTGGCCGGCGCGAAGAACGCCGGACGGATCGTCCCGGTGCCTGCCGGACTGAAGCTGGTGCCGCTGAACGTATCACTGACGGACGCGCAGTTCCTCGAACTGAGGAAATACAGCGCGCTGCAGATCGCCGCGGCCTTCGGCATCAAGCCGAACCAGCTGAACGACTTCGACAAGGCGTCCTACAGCTCCTCAGAGATGCAGCAGCTCGCATTCCTGGTCGACACGATGGCCTACAGGATGAAGAGCTACGAGGAAGAGATCAATGCCAAGGTGCTGACTCCTCAGCAGATCGACGATGGCTACTGGTACAAGTTCAACGAGCGGGCGATCCTGCGGACGGACAGCAAGACGCAGCAGGAAATCATCTCCGGGTACGTTCAGAACGGCGTGTACATGGTGAACGAGGCCAGGGACTATCTTGATCTTCCGGCAGCAGAAGGCGGCGACGTCCTTGTTATGAACGGTAACTACATCCCGATCACTATGGTCGGGAGTCAGTACGACAAATCGTCTTCGGGAGGAGGTGAGAACGGATGAAGAAGAAATTTTGGAATTTTAACAAGATCACGGTGGCTAATGAAGCGGATCCGGGCAGCGTGGCGGAGAGCTACGAGCTGCGACTTGAAGGCGCTATCAGCGAAGAGAGCTGGTGGGGCGATGAGATCACCCCGAAAGAATTTCGGGAGGAACTCTCACAGGTGAGCGGACCGCTGACAGTATGGATCAACTCGCCGGGCGGCGACGTGTTCGCGGCATCGCAGATCTACACGATGCTGAAGGAATACGACGGCAAGGTCACGGTCAAGATCGACGCACTGGCTGCTTCGGCAGCGTCAGTCGTTGCGATGGCCGGAGACGAGGTCTACATGAGCCCGCCGGCCATGATGATGATCCACGACCCGAGCACCCTTGCCTGGGGCAATGAGTCGGACATGAAGGAAGCCATCAAGGTCCTGAAGGAGGTCAAAGAGTCGATCGTCAATGCTTATGAAGCAAAGACGGGAAGATCCCGCGATGAGCTGGCGAAGCTCATGCAGGATGAAGGTACATGGATGAATGCAAAGAAGGCTGTAGAGCTCGGCTTTGCGGATGCGGTCCTGTATGAGGACGGATCCGACGGGTCGGGCGATTTTATTGGCGCGACCGCGTTCAGTCCCTTCCATGTGGTCAACTCGCTGACCGAACAGATTGAGGCATCTAAGCCGGTCTCACCCGAACCGGAGAACACTCCGGATCCGGAAGACATAGACACAGAAGCACAGACAGTCAGAAATGACACAGAGATCAGGATGCGCCTGCTGGGCATCCGCATCTGATCAGAAAGAATGAGGTAAAAAGACATGAGTAAGAAACTCAGAGAGATGCTGGACAGCATCAACGCAATGAAGACTGAAGTCAAGGATCTGTATGCTGCGGGCAACGACGCAGACGCTCAGGCAAAGATGGACGAGCTGGAAGCTCTCCAGGCTAAGTTCGAGAACCTGATGAAGCTGGAAGACGACACCGTCGTTCCGGAAGTCAAGCCGGTTGACGATCGCACCGTGATGGACAAGTTCGCAGACTCCATGAGGAAGAAATTCCGCGACATGAACGAGGGCACCGCTTCCGCGGGTGGCTATACCGTTCCGTCTGACATCCAGACCCAGGTCAACCAGTTCAAGAAGGCGCTGGTCGCTCTTGAGCAGCTGATCACCGTCGAGAAGGTCTCCGAACCGACCGGATCCCGTGTATATCAGACAAAGACCCTGTCCCCGGTATTCGCAACTGCAGCAGAAGCAGCAGAGATCGGCGCTGGTACCGATCCGGCATTCCAGCAGGTCACCTATGCCTGCGAGAAGCGCGGCGCTATCTTCACCGTAACTGACGAGCTCCTGGCTGACTCCGATGCAAACATCCCGGCTCTGCTGGCTCAGTGGATCGCTGAAGGCGATGTTCGCACCACAAACGCTCAGGTCCTTGCAGCCCTGAATACTCTGACCACTACCGCGATCACCAACCTGGACGGCATCAAGAATGCGGTCAACGTCACCCTCGGCCAGGCGTACAAGGGCAACGCAGTAATCGTAACTAACGACTCCGGACTGAACTATCTCGACACCCTGAAGGATGACAATCAGAGATATGTCCTGACTCCGGATCTGTCCAACCCGGGCCAGCTCCGCCTTGCCTGCGGCGCTGTATCCGTTCCGATCTTCGTGGTACCGGATAGCCAGCTGGCTAACCCGGCAAGCGGATCCTATCCGTTCTACGTTGGCGACTTCAAGGAATTCATGCACAAGTATGATCTCCAGTCCTACACCATCAAGACCACGGATGTGGGCACCGTCAACAGTGTATCTGCATTCGAGAACGACCTGACCTACTTCAGAGTCACCGAGCGCAACGACTTCGTGAAGATCGACACGGGCGCTGCTGTCAAGCTGACCCTGACTCCTCCGCAGTCCTGATCGGAGGTGCTGCATGAGAGTTAAAGCGATCAATCCGCTTTATCTCGATAAGCACTATGCACCGGGGGACGTCGTTGATATCACCGACGCCCTCGGTCAGAAATGGATCGACATGGGGCTTGTCGAGAAGGTGGAAGAGCCGAAGAAAACGACAAAGAAGCCTGCAGCAAAGAAATGAGGTGATCGGTATGACGACAGCAGAGATCAATGAATTTCTGGCTGAGAAAATGCCCGACTTCATGCTCGCGTGGTTTCCTGTGATCAAGACCCGGGCGGGATATTCGGAAGCGATCACCGCATTCGATACCGAGATCCGGGACAATATGGAAGCAGCTGTCACCAAAATGCTCGCTGCCGGAGTGCCGGAGGCGATGTTCGTGGATGAAGAACCGATTGACAAGCGGATCCTTCTCACCATCGCGCACTATGTCAATGCGTACTGCGGGATGGACAGGACTGACACGAACAAATACCTGAAGCTGTTCAGCGACAGCGTGAAGAACCTGCAGCTGGAGGACGGAGGTGCCTGGGATGTGGACTCATGTGATTAAGATCCCGGTCTCGTCTGTAGTGACACAGGACGCGGAAGGCTATCCGACTACGGTCACGCAGTACCGGGAGATCCCTGCAAGCCTCCAGAGCGCACAGCGCGGTGACCAGATCCTGGCAGAGCAGAAGGGATACAGCGCGGATGTCGTCGCTGTCGTCATGGCCCGGAACCTGTACGGCCTTCCGGGGAACTGGTCACAGTTCACGGACGTGGAGACCGGAGATGTGTACGAGCTGAAGCGGACATACCGGCAGGACCGGAACCGCACGATCGAGCTGACCGGTCAGCTGGTGCGGAAGGGGGTGACGTCATGAAGGGAGTCGGACAGGCTGGTTTTTACCTGGACGGAGTCGACGGCCTCATGGCGAAGCTCGAGTCCCTTGCCAGCGGCATTGATGGCGCTATGGAAGATGCGGTCCAGGCGGGCGGAGAAGTCCTGACCGAGGAGCTGGTCAAGGCAGTGCATGAAGCTGCCGACCGGGGATACTCGCAGGGCACGCTGGAGACCAGCATCGAGTCGGACGGCATCAAGAACGTGAACGGTGGGAAGATGACAACGATCTACCCGCATGGCACAGACACCCACAGCAAGGGCATGTACACCAAGGTCATCGGTACCAGCAAGCGCGGTCATCCGATCACCCGAGTGGCGAACGCCGGCGGATCCGTCCGGAACTATGACAAGCTGTGGTATCTGGAATACGGCACTGCCCGGCAGGCCGCGCATCCGTTCATGCGGAAGGCACTCAACGATGCCAGGCCGAAGGTCATGGAAGCCATGAAGCGCGAGATCGACGCGGCTATTGAGTCCGCGTCAAGGTCATGAATGTCGGCGCGCTCTTGAGGAGCGCGGTCAAAGACATCGCTGATGTCTATCCGAAGGTATACACCGGATCCGCGGATCACTACTTCGTGTACGCGATCGAGGACGACCGGGGAGACGACTGGGGCGATGATGACCCGGGGCATATCCATTACTGGGTAAGATTAAGCTATTACTTCCCCATGGGCGAGAATCAGACGCCTATGAGGAATCGAGTGAGGAACCTGCTGCAGTCAGCAGGTTTTTCTTATGCATCAATAACAGAGCTGTCTGATCCTGACAACGGGATGGACGGCTTCGCATGGGAATGCGACATAGTCGCAGAAAGTGAGGATTAACATGGCAAAGATTGGCGTAAGAAAGATGTTCTACGCAAAATGGACTGCAGACGACACCTACACGGACGGCGCGCAGTTCAGTAAGATCTCTACCTTCAACTATACGCCGACCACTTCCAGCGTGAAGGACTACGGCGATGACGTTGTGGCAGAGGTCGCAAACGAGACGAGCGGCGGCACCCTGTCCGTCGAAGCAAACCAGATCACCCTTGAGGAGAAGGCGTTCTTCCTGGGCCATACCTACAGTGCTGAGTCCGGTCTTGTGGTCAAGGCCGACGACCAGGCTCCGTATGTAGGCGTCGGCGCTATCGCTGTCGAGCAGAATTCCGGCACGAAGGCTTATGTGGCCAAGTGGTATAAGAAGCTCATGTTCCATGAGCCGAACGATGAGAACGCTACCAAGCAGGAGAACGTCGCCTTCGCGCACACCACGATCGAGGCTGACGTCGTCCCGCAGGGTGACTATGCGATCAGCGTCACCAAGTCCTTCCCGACTGAGGCGGCTGCGATCAGCTGGCTGCAGGGCCTGGCAGGCATCTCTGCCTGATGAGTAATCTCAGACCTTCAGGAGTGCCGGTCAACTTCGATGGAAGTGACTGGCACTTTCTTTTTACGTTTTCCGTGATCGACGAGCTGCAGGCGATGCACCCGGGCACCAGTATCTTTAAAATGATCGAAGAGTCCGGCAAAGATACGCTGGAGGGGCTGCTGTACCTGGTCGACATAGTCTATGCGCTGTGTGATGGATCCATATCGCGGACCGACATCATGCAGGGCCTGAAAACGAACACTTTGAGCGGGGGCGGAAGCCTCCAGACCGTCCGCGGGGCGATCGACCTGGCGCTGGTCGAGTCGATGCCGATCCCGGACGATACGGATGAACCGGAGCGCACAGAGTCCTCCGGGATCATCGAGATCCCCAAATTTCTGATCATTGCCATGACCCGCTTCGGATATTCCGAGGCTGAGGCATGGAATCTTACGCTGCGCAAGTTCAGTCTTCTGAACGATGCGTACATGACTATCAACGGAATGAAGAAGGCAGAGGAACGCATGACGCTGTCCATGCTGCCTTGACGATAAGGAGCACAAGATGGCGGTAAACAGCAACGAATTAAAAGCCAGTGTCCGCCTCGACGGCGCCACCCAGTTCCGGAAAGACATATCAGACGTCAACTCCAACCTGAAGCAGCTCGATGCTGAATCGAAGAAGGTCACAGCCGAATTCCAGGGACAGGCCAACAGTGTGGAAGCACTGCGGGCAAAGCAGGAGAACCTGAACAAGACCCTGGAGCAGGCGGAGCGGAAGGTCCAGCTGTATGACAGCCGGATCAAGTCCCTCGAGCAGCAGCAGAAGAGAATAGCAGACAGCACTGAGGAGTACCGTGACCAGCTGAAAAACGCGCAGGAAGCCCTGTCCAGGATGGACAAGGGCACCGACGCATATGCGAAGCAGGAGAAGGCAGTCGAGGCGCTGGCGCGGAAGGTACAGCTCGGAGAGCAGAACCAGCAGAAGGCGACCAGCGAGATCGCGAAGTACCGGGTCGAGCAGACCAAGGCCGAGACCGCGGTCGCCAAGCTGAACCACGAGATCGACGACAATTCCAAATACCTGGACGAGGCGGAGAGGTCCGCCGATAAGTGCGCCGACTCCATCGATGAGTACGGCAGGCGTACCAAGCAGGCCGCAGAAGAGTCCCAGGGGCTCGGAGACGTCGCCAAGATCGCACTCGGTAATATTGCAGCCCAGGCGGCAACGAGGCTTGCTGACGCTGCCATGGACGCCGTCAGGGCCCTCGGGGAAGCGGGCAGAGCTGCTGCCGCTTATGCGGATGAGATCCTGACCGCTTCAATGGTCACAGGGCTGTCCACTGACACCCTGCAGGAGTATGCATACGCTGCGGAGCTGATCGATACGGATCTCGCAGATGTCGAGAAGGCGCTGGGGAAGAATACCAAGTCCATGGCATCCGCGCAGGCCGGATCCAAGGCTTATGCGGAGGCTTATGACAAGCTGGGCGTATCCGTCACGGATGCATCCGGGCACCTGCGCAGCTCCGAAGAGGTCTTCTGGGACTGCATCGATGCACTGGGCAAGGTCGAGAACGAGACCGAAGCGGACGCGATCGCGATGCAGCTCTTCGGCAAGTCTGCCCGGGACCTGAACCCTCTGATCGAAGCGGGCGCGGATGGTTTTAGGCAGTTCGCCGACGAGGCCCATGAGGCAGGTGCTGTCCTGGACCGCGAAACGCTGGAGAAGCTGGGGGATGTAGACGATGCCTTCCAGCGCCTGGAACAGCAGACAGGGGCATTCAAGAACGCGGTCGGCGCAAGTATCGCCCCGCTGCTCGGCTCGCTCGCAGAGGGTGCCACGGGCTTCCTGAAGGCGATCACGAACGCGCTGACGCCACCCCCGAATACTGACCTGGAGAACTACCTGCAGGACATCCACGACGAGATCGAGCAGACCAAGTCAGACCTCGACAACATCGGGAACATCGAGCTGAAGGCTGAGACCAACACAGCCGAGATCGAGATGTATCGCACTGTCCTGGAGAAGGCGACCAAGGGCGAGGAACTGTCCGAGTTCGAGAAGTATCAGCTGAAGACGGCAGTCGACAAGCTGGGCGGATCGATCCCGGAGCTGGCTGCTGCCTATGACGAGGAGACAAGCTCGATCAACCTGACGACGGAAGCACTCGATGCTCTTCTGGAGTCGACTGAGAAGCAGATCCGGCAGCAGGCCTACACGGAAGTCCTTGAGAGCGCCTATAAGGCGCAGGCTGAGGCAGCCCTGGAAGCGGCGAAGGCGCAGAGCGCTTACGAGACCGCGACCGAGGACTTGAACGCAGCCCTGAACGGGATGACAGTCGATGACTTCCTGCTGCTGACACCGGCGCAGGCAGACGCCCACGCAAGGGCGCTCGGCATGACCCGGGATCAGGTGTATGCGCTGATCCAGGCGCAGGTGAATGCCTCGGCCGAGGTCGAGAAGGCGAACAAGGTTGAATCAGACGCTGCGAAGATCGTCGGGGATACGGAGAAGGCCTACAAGAAGCTGACCGGATCGGTATCCGAGAATAACAATGCGGCGAACAAGTCGACCAAGGCCAAGAAGGACGAGAACAAGGTCACTCTGGAAGGCGTCCGGCTGATCGGCGATACAACGAACCGGAACGAGGCACTGGCGCGCACCAAGGCCGATATCATTAAGAACACCAAGGAATCAACCGAGGCCGTAGAGGACGAGTCCGGCGCCTTCCAGCTGCTGGGCGATGCGCTCGGATGGGTCAAAGGCGTAGCCGAAGAAAACGGAGACGGCGTCAAGGGCTTCCTGCAGGACGTGGGCGACTCGATGATGAACGACATCGAGGAGAAGGTCCAGGCGGCGGCAGCTTCCGAGAAGGCCGCGCTGGAGACGACCCGGCAGGCCTACGAGGATAACTACAACAGTATCAAGAACACGCTGAGCCAGAGGCTGAGCTTGTGGGACGTGTTCAACGGCGGCGAGGATGTCACCGTCGAGCAGATGATCGAGAACCTGAAGTCCCAGACGGAAGGGATCACTCAGTACAAGGAAGAGATGGCTGCGGTCATCGCTGAGTACGGCGACGAGCTCGGCCCGGATCTGATCAACACGCTGCAGAGCATGGGCACGGATGCGGCCAACACATGGCACCACATGTTCGTGACCATGTCCCAGGATAACGCCCCGGAGCTGTTCGAGGAGATGGGACGGCAGTGGGCCGAGGGACTGGATCTGTCCGATCAGATCGCCAAGTACTGCGCCGGTAATCTTACGGCGTACCAGGTAGCGACCAACCAGCTCGGATCCACCAAGATCGAGTGGACGGGGCTGCGTGAATCAGTCCAGAACATGACGCCGGAGTTGGATGCAGCCATCACGGCAGCGCAGGAAGCCGGGGTACAGATCCCCGACGGACTGGCCGAGGGACTGGCATCCGGAGAGACGACCGCGAACGACGCGGTGCAGCTGCTAACCAAGTCCATGCAGGGTACCTTCCAGGGCCTGTATGAGATCGCGGAGCAGTCCGGCGTGCAGATCCCGGAAGGTCTGTCCAAGGGCATGGAAGGATCTGCGGAAGAGTACCAGGCCGCGATCGGCCAGCTGACGGACGCCCTGTCCGCAGCAGGCAATGAAGCCGGTACAGCGGCAGCCGAGGAGATCTCCACAGGACTGACCGATAACACCAGCAGCGTGGAAGGCGCTGCGGAAGACACGGCCGGAGCTGCTGCGGATGCAGCGGACGCAAAGGCCGAAGAATTCAAGACCGCCGGTGCTTCGTCCGGGACGCAGTTCGCGTCCGGCATCACGTCCAAGAAGGCGCAGGCGACCAGCGCAGGCAGACAGCTCGCGCAGGCCGCGAAGACTGGCGCAGACGGCCGGAAGGAAGCATTCAACGATGTAGGTGTCAACATGGCCCGCGCACTCGCAGCCGGTATCAGAGCCGGGCAGAGCGAGGCAATCAACGCCGCCGTGAACATGGCAGTTGAGGCATATAAGCAGGCCAAGAACGCGATCGGGCAGCATTCCCCGACCGGTATCTTCAGGGATGAACTCGGTAAGAACATCCCGCTGGCAGTTGCTTACGGTATCGCCGAGAACACGCAGCCCGCGGAGCGGGCAGCGGCAGTCATGGCGCGGTCCACTTATGACGCGGCGAAGTACGCGGCGATGTCGGAAGCGATGGCAAGCCAGACAGTGGCAGCCCCGGCGCCCGTGGTGAACGTAGACACGGCACCGATCGCGAGGATGATCGGATCCAGCCAGCCCGGTGCGCAGATCGTGAACTACTTCACGATCAGCGGGGCAACGGACCCGAAGGCATTCGCGGATGACTTCGCGGCGGAATTAACACAGAAGTTAAGGAGTTAAGCAGATGGCCAAAACGAAGAAGCCTTCGGGCTTAACAATCAAGCGGAACGGGACCGTGTTCACACTGACGTGGAAGCGGGGCGCGAAGGACCACAACGACGGGCAGGAGGTCCAGTACAGAACCGGCCCTAAGGCGGCGTGGACGAAGCTGACCGTCGCGAAGACAGCGACGACGGCGACGGTCACGAGCGCTTATGTGAAGTACCTGCAGTTCCGTGTCCGCGGAAAGATGAAGAAGCTGAGCTGGTCTGCATGGGTGGCGTCGACCGCCTGGCAGGCTTATGCCCCGCAGATCAAGGCTGCTCCGTCCTATGAGAACGTATCCGTGAACAGCGGTACGTTCAAGTGGGAAATCAATAAAAATAACACGGATAACTATCCCTATACGAAGACGCAGGTGCAGACCTGCGCAGTGCGCAAGACCGGAGCGCCGACCGCTACAGAGTGGGGGGCGATCCATGAATACACGACCACGTCCCGGTCAGAGACGATCACGGAGAACACCGAGACGATCGCAGCCGGGAACATCATGCGCTGGTACAGGATCCGCGCGGTCGGCGTCGGCGGTGCCACGCCCTGGAAGGCAGTGAAGCACGCTTACGGAACCCCGAACCGCGCGGTGCTCAAGAGCGCGAAGGCGGTGACCAACGGATCCGTGTCGAGGATCACAGCGGTCTGGGGAGACGTATACAACGTCCTGAGCCCGATCGACAACATCGTCCTTCAGTATGCGATCGAGACGCCGACGGACGCAGACATGACGCCTCCCGCCTCCGGATGGTCGAACGCGATGGAAGTCAAGCCGAACGGCCCGGACGATACGGTCGTCGTGAATGTGACGGATGTCGTGGGTGTTGACGAGTGCATGTGGGTCAGGATCAAATCCTGGCATGATGACGATTCAAACGCAGCCTACAGCGAGGAGCTGCTGGCACAGGTCGGATCGCTCGCAGCGCCGACGATCGACGCAGTCCCGGACACAACGACCGGGGACGTGACGATCACGATCACAGAGGAAACGGACTGCGCTGCAGCCTGCACCGCAATCTTCTACAGGGACGCAGACGACCCGAGCAACGACCAGATCGTGGCGATCCTTCCCAGGGGTACCACGACGACATCGATCAATGTGCCGGACATCGTCGGAAAGACTTCGACCTGCTTCGGCGCTTATGCGTTCGTGGGTACCTATACAGGGCTGATCATCGACGACCCGCAGATGAAGTCAGCCATAGTGATTGACTCAGATATCGCAGCAGTATCGCCGACGGACGTCACGATCTCGGAAGGGCCAAGAGAAGGAACTGTCCGGATCGGATGGTCCTGGACATGGTCGGACGCCACGAAGGCGGAGCTGTCCTGGTCGGAGAACCCGGACGCCTGGGAGTCGACGAAGGAGCCCAGCTCCTACACCGTGCAGAACCGCAGGGCCCTGTCCTGGGTGATCGCGGATCTGGATGTAGGGCAGAGATGGTACTTCAGGGTGCGGCTGATCGACGGATCCGGAGAGGATGACGTCATCGGCCCTTGGTCGGACATCGTGTCCTATGACCTCTCCAGCGTGCCGGACCGTCCGGTACTTACGCTGAGCAAGTCAGTGATCAATGAAGGCGAGTCCGTGACGGGGCGCTGGGCATACAGCTCGGCGGACGATGTCATGCAGGCCTATGCGGAGATCTGTCTGGTCACCTTCGATACAAACCACGACCCGGTATACGGCGACGTGATAGCGCACACCGACGCCGGGACGAGCATGGAGATCGACCAGGACTGGCAGACCGGGACAACATACTACCTGGCGGTCCGCACGACAGCATCCTCCGGGATCCAGTCCGCATGGTCGGAGCCGGTCAGCCTGTACGTGGCGGAGCCGGTGACGATCGCAGTGGCATATCCCGATCTGAGATTCGAATACCGGGAAGTCACGGTCACTGAAGTCTATGAAGACGGTGAGTGGTACAGATCGGAAGCACGCAGCCCGAGCACCACGCAGGCGTTCCTTACATCTGCGAACGCGGAGGCATACGCGAACGCGGTCAGCGGTGCGATCGTCGAATGGATCACGGATACGGACACAGAGAAGCAGTACAAGATGTGGGAGATCGTCGATCCGCTCAGGCTGCAGACACTTCCGATCCACGCGACCATCACAGGCGCCGGAGATTCCGGCACGACGGTCCTGTCCATCGTCAGAGGATCCGATTACCACATCGACCGGCCGGACGACACACAGTTCGACGGATTCGAAGGCGAGACGATCATGACTTACTCCCAGATGGGAGAAGCCACGATCACGGTCGAGGTGGATGACCTGATCGGATCGCTGGACGACGGCGCGGACTATGTTCTGGTCGCAACGGTCATAGATGAGTATGGGCAGACGATATCTGCCCGGTATGAGTTCTACGTCAACTGGACGCACAAGGCAGTGATCCCGGGTGTATCCGTAGTGATGGATAAGCACCAGCGCATCGCCAAGATCACGCCGCTGGCAGTGACAGGCATCCTGCAGAGTGACACCTGCGACATCTACAGGCTCAGCGCGGACCAGCCGGAGCTGATCTACCGGGGCGCGACCTTCGGGGAGACTTACGTCGATCCGTATCCAGCCTTCGGAGACTTCTGCGGCCACAGGCTGGTCACAAGGACGGCCAACGGCGACTACGCCACAGCGGAAGGCATCGGATGGTACGACGCCGGATATGGCGACGGGGACGTGCTGGAAGACAAGAAGATGGTCATCGACGTGAACGGCGACCAGATCGAGCTGCCGTACAACATCGAGCTGTCCAATACATGGCACAAGGACTTCCAGAGGACCGAGTACCTGGGCGGATCCGTTCAGGGCGACTGGAATCCGGCCGTGACGCGTGACCTGTCCGCGAGGACGGTCGTGCTGCGCGGAAGGGACCTCGACAAGATCCTGCAGATGCGCGACCTCGCTGACTACGCAGGGCTCGCGCATGTGAGGACGCCGGACGGATCCTCAATGGCGTGTGATATTCAGGTTAGAGAAACTATGGACTACAAGTCGAAACGGGTGAGCTACTCGCTCACGATCCAGGCAGTCGATCCGGAAGCTCCGGAAGGCATGACACTGGAAGAGTGGAACGCCGCGCACCCGATCGGAACATAAAAGGAGGGCAGAGGATGAACTGGAACAGTGGTTTTTCTGCCCTGTATGAGATGAAGAAGGTCGACCCCGTATCCTGGCTGGACACGGGGTCGTTCGACCTTACAGGCGGAACGGTGAACCGCACAGAAGACGACCTGCAGGAGTCCGCGTCGATCGCGATGACTGAGGACCCGCAGGAATGCTGGATCCGGATCTACCTGAAGGCAAGGCAGAACGGCGGGTCCTCGAGGGTCCCGGTCTTCACCGGCCTGACATCGACACCGCAGCGGGACCTTGACGGGATCCGGGAGAGCTTCCAGGCTGTATGCTATTCGGTCCTGAAGCCGGCCAGCGATGTGCTCGTTCCTTTAGGCTACTACGTACCGGCCGGAGCTGAAGGCGCAAGAGTCGCAGCGCAGCTGCTGCGGGTAGGCCCCGCGCCGGTCACGTTCATAGATGACGGCCCGAAGCTGCTGGAGCCGATCGTGGCCGAAGAGACGGACACGAACCTGTCCATCGCCCAGAAGATCGTCCGGGCGATCGGGTGGCGGATCCGGATCAGTGGGGATGGATCCATATCCATAGAACCGCAGGCCAGCCAGATCAGCGCCCGCTTCGATACGATGGACAATGACTCCATCGAGCTGAAGATGACGGATTCCCAGGACTGGTACAGCGTTCCCAACTGTTACCGGGCATCGTCCGGAGAGCAGTACGCGGTAGCCCGGGACGACGATCCGGACAGCCCGCTGTCCACTGCCTCCCGGCAGGCCAGCAGAGGCGGCACCGGGGAGATCTGGATGGGCGAGAGCGGAGTCTCGCTGGGCGATAACGAGAGCCTGGCGGAATACGCGGTCCGCAAACTGAAGGAAGCGCAGGCCCCGGCTCGCAAGGTCAGCTACACGCGGCGGTTCAATCCGGACGTGACTGTAGGCGACCTGGTCAGCCTGCACTATGCGGCACATAAGATAGACGGGATCTTCCGGGTATCGCGCCAGACGATCACCCTGGGATACGGCGCTAAGACGCAGGAGGAGGTGATCCTAACATGAGTGCGATGGATGATCTGGCCAGAATGCTGAAGAGGAGCCGGAGCTCCGGCACCGATTGCACCGGCACCGTCACGAAGGTCGAAGGCAGCACTGCTTACGTGCAGCTGACCGGCTCGGAGATCACTGACACGCCGGTTGTGATGTCGATCGATGCTAAGCCCGGCGACCGGGTGCGGGTGCGGGTGAGTAATGGCCGCGCATGGATCACTGGAAACGACACGCTGCCACCCAGCAATGATAAAAAAGAAGTTGCTCAGAAGATGTCAAAGGACATGAGCAACCGGAGCAAGCACATCATAATCAAGGACGGCGTGATCAAGTTTGTCGGAGATACGCTTGTCGTTGAATCAAAGAACTTCAAGCTGGATGAAGATGGTAACGCCGAATTCAGCGGAACCCTAAACGCAGCGGGCGGGAGTTTTGCCGGAAATGTTCAAGTTGTGTGGAAAAGAGGGGACGACCTCAGACAACAAGTTGTAGCAATGGGAGTGGATGACAAAGACGCACCACTTCAAATAAATTGGCCTGTTTCAAATGGTGGATATACGCAGATAATGGGTGGAAAGATCCGGGTCGGCTATACCACGACAGGGGCGTACTGCGACTTGCTTCCTTCTGGGATAAGTCCATCCGCTACGAGTTCCGGGTCGCTGACCACGACTCTGACAGGCGGTTCCAATTATCGGAACAATGTCACAAATCGGGCCGGGATCGTGAATGTCGATTTCCATCGAGCCAACTTCACTGCGTGGAACATGTCCGGGCCGTTCGCGACGATCCCGACAGGGTTCCGTCCGAGCGTTGTGGAGTATGTCCCCGGGGCGATCTTTGCAAACGGATCATGGATTCCGACATATTTCTCAATATCCACGAACGGCGCGGTAAGCATCGGCTATAATCCCGCTGGATCGGGTTCGACATGCACACACTTATGGTTTTGCGGAACTTTCAGTATTTAGGAGATAAGAAATGGCTAATATTGTTTTAGATTTTCTTCATAACTACCAGACAGGCGAGCGCCGGGAGACGGAACCGGCTAATAGCTATCAGTACGATGAAGGTCACGTTCTGGAAGCCGTTCTTCCGGAAGTGATCACAGCCTGTGAGATCCACTACTGGATCCGCGGGATGGAAGACGCGGACGCCTACACGCCGACATCGATCACGCCGAATAGTGACGGCAGCTGCACCGTGCTGGGGAACATTCCGAACTCGTACTTTGAGACGAACGGAGAGCTCCGGATCTATATCGTTGTGACGGACGGCACCGCATCGATCACTACTTACGAAGGAAAGCTGCATATCTGCCAGCGTTCCATGCCGGATGATTACGTGGATGATGATCCCGAGAACGAAGCCGTCCGGGTTATCACGGAAGCAAGGGCCGCAGCAGCGACCGCAACACAGAAGGCAGGCGAGGCAGCTGCATCGGCAGAGCAGGCGCAGGAGATCCGCGACAGCATCCCGGAAGATTACTCCCAGCTGAGCGAGGACGTAAGTGATTTAAAGGAAGAATTTAGTGATCTCGGTTTGTCTGTAGTAGATGGAAAAATCAACATTACCTATGAGGAGGTGTCAGCATGAGCGCAGTGACAAAACCTATTATTCTTGATGAAACGTTTGCCGCAAAGATGGACAAGCAGAACGCACTGCTTGAAGTAATGGCGGCGCAGGCAATGCATACACTGTCGAGTGATTGGGTGGGACTCGCAGACCTTGCGGATTCGGGACTGTTCGGACAGGCATATTCAATCGGAGATCAGTTTGTCGATACGTGGAAGGATGTAGCGGCTAACAATGCGCAGTATACAAACCCGTATCAGCTTAATCACTTGGGCACAGTTGAACTTTCTGGCGGAGAAGTGCTTACAGACAGACCATTTTTGCAGGCACATTTTGCGCACCCGTTTGGGGTTCAGTTTTCACATCAGAGAGCTTTTCTCAGATGCCCGTCTGGTCTTGCGGTAGGCACATACTATTTCACAATCGAGTCTAGTTGGGGCAACAATGTCAGTGCGGGGGACGTTGTCTGCTTTACAACAACACAGGCTGTCCCTGAGGGTGGCAGAGT
>Ga0326513_10001486_pt1 | contig 18331 bp, 35 predicted proteins | sample 2_2465_0518_D_FD_203654 | JGI IMG/M metagenome (GOLD analysis project Ga0326513, IMG submission 203654) | Bovine rumen microbial communities from UC Davis, California, United States - 2_2465_0518 | ecosystem: Host-associated > Mammals > Digestive system > Stomach > Rumen | place: USA... | reverse complement strand
ACCGCCGTTACAGACGGAAAGGCGTCAAATTGGGCGTGGTCGGATTCCGACATCGACCTCATGAACGAGGTGATGGTCTACGGTTGCAGTGCGTGGGCGTCGCATCCCGGCTATGAGACAGGCATTGACAAGTGTCAGCTGAAACTCTTCCAGGAAAGACCCGATCTCATCACAACACGTGCGGGCTGGTGGCTCCGTTCGGTCGTTTCGGCGACTGGTTTCGCGTTTGTCTACAACAACGGCTGTGCGAACCGCGACAACGCGTCCAACGCTCATGGCGTGCGCCCCGTTTTCGCAATCTGCTGATCTTAATCTCCGCCCCTTGTGGGCGGATTGAGGATCTTAACCAAAAAAAGGAGGAAATAAAAAATGAAAACAATAACACTAATCGTAATGGTAGCAATCGTTCTCGAGGCGCTTGTTGAGTATTTCAAGACAATCATGAAAATGATCGACTTTGGAGAATACAAAACAGCAATCACTCAGGGATTCACGATCATTCTCGGGGTTGTTCTGGCGTTCGTATTTAATCTGCAGCTTTTTAACCGAGCACTGTCAGAGTTTTACGAGATCAGCATCAATCCGACTGTGGATATGATACTGACAGGCATACTATTCTCGCGCGGATCGAATTATTTTTCAGACTTAATATCGAAGCTGACAGGAGGAAAAGAAATAATCATGACGCCTGATGATTTGATCTATGATCCATCGGCGCCAACTGATACTCTAACATCTACCGATGGGGAAGCCGTCGATACAATCGAAGAGGAAGAAGGTGAGTTTTGATGGTACCACCTGCAACAAGCTATTCAAGGAAGTTTACAACAAAAGAAGGCTTGACGATATACGTCAGGCAAGCCAAACACGTAAGCTACGGAGCGACAAGACCGCTCGCAAATGTAACTCATGCCCCGGTGCACTACACCGGCAACGCCCGCGACACAGCTGCCGGCAATGCGAATTATTTCGCAACAAGTAATACAAGGCAAGCCGGGGCGCAGTTCTTTATTGATCCGAACGGGATCGTATTCAGGTCGATTCAGATCAGACAGACAGCTTATGCAGTCGGAGGGTTTTTCACACAGAAAAACGGAGCTGGAAGATATTACAAAAAGTGCATGAACTCAAATTCTGTATCAATAGAGCTGTGCAGCTACACTACAGGATACCCGACAGATGCACAGATGAAATCGCTGGCACTTCTTTTGCAGTATCTTAAAAGAAAATGCCCGAACTTGAAGACCGTCCTCAGACACTGGGATGTCAACGGTAAGGACTGCCCTGATCCTATGGTCGGAGCAACAAATAAAAAATGGAAGAAGCTGAAAAAAGATATGAAAGCTCGTGGAGTTAAAGGACTGAGATATGCTTGATAGTTCCTAACATACTTCCTCCCTATGCCCCTACTTCGGTAGGGGCTTATTTTTATGCAAAAATTATATATTTTTTAAATAAGCCCTTGACATATTACTAAATATGTGATACAATTATATTGTCAGATAGGGAAGGGAACATACGAAAGGAGGTGATAGAGATGGCTAAGGGTAAGAAAAAAGATCGTAACCAGCACGACAAGCTTAAAATTACGATCTTGATTCTAAAAATTATCCGTGAAATCATTGACCTGATCGAAGATTTCGGATAGCCAGAGGGGAGGAAACTCCCCTCTCCCTTACACTATATCATAACAATACAAACATGTCAATCATAAAAATAGAAAGGACGGTGAGACGGATGAAAAAGGCGAAAATAGCCATAGATGGCTTGATTGTTATACTGCATATATTCTTACTGGTAGTATTGATAAAAGAAAAGAGGGAATAGACATGAAAGAAGAATTTAATCAAATAAAGTATCAAAATGATTTTAACAGAAAGAACTATGACCGAATAGGTTTAATGCTTCCCAAAGGGAAAAAGGAAGATTTAAAGCGAGCAGCGAAAGAAGCGGGAATGAGCATGAATGAATATGTCATTCAAAAGATATTCGGGGACACAAAATAAAAAGTGCCCACCGAAGCGGGCACAGGAGATTATATCTTATCGGCGGGGATTGTACAATACAGTCTCCGCCGATATTGACCCTCAGAGCAAAGACCTTTGAAGTGATCAAAAGAGTGGTGTTCATTCCACGATTTCATAAACCGAGCATCATTCATCAGCTGACGACCAAGATTGATAAACTCATTAAACCGGGAAGCTTGCCAGTCGCCTTTTAAATCATACGACAGATGGCAAATCCATACAGCCATCAGCTCTTCATGAGATAAGCGAGTCCTAAATTGATAAAATAAGCTATTGAGACCGATATAGTAAGAAATCTGAATCCTTTTCTCGGTTGCATAGTCAAGTAAGAACTTCGGGGCAGCGGCATCGTCTTCAATATATCGTTGGATAAGATAAGATGCGTCGATCTTACACATCGGTTCCGGAATAAAATCGCCATGATTTTTCATCGATTGTATCTGATCAATGGTCGCCGGCTCTGGATCCGCAACATGAACCTGAATTGAATCACGATCGAAGCCGCTCAAAGCGATATCATCTATTGCATCAGCTTCAGAGAAGCCATCAGCCGACACCTTGCGCTCTCGCCCGGTTTTGATAAAAACACCATTTCCTTCATAATGATAATAATTTAGATTATCCTTTGGATGCCCGGTGCGAGGAGACCAATCAACGGATTGGCGTGTAGCTCGCTTGTTCGGAACTTCCGATACTGTAACACCGACCTGCGGCTGAGGTTTTACCGAAGGTCTTATCTGAGGACGATCGAGTTTCATTCGGTCGAGAACGTGCATATTGACAGTTGGGTCAGCTTGAACCTTGATACCGTCCGATCTTTCAACCGGAGCAGGAGCTGAAGACTTTCGGAAACGGTTTTTGATAAAATCGAACATAGACATCCCTCCTTAAAAATATAAAGTTGCTGATCTTTAGCACATTTTACGCCTTAAAAAGTGGTAATGTCAAGAAAAATGTTGGACATTTACACAAAAAGGAGGGCAAGGCGTGAAAATCTACGAGTACAAAGGCAAGAAAAACCTATGCGGAGAGCATATCAGACAAGCAAGAGTAATTCAAAAACTATCACAAAGTGATCTGGCAGCGAAGATCCAGGTCGAAGGAGTGACAATGGAAAGAGATAGCATAAGTAGAATAGAGCACGGGACACGATTTGTCACTGACTACGAGCTGAAAGTCTTTGCGAAGGTCTTAAAGGTTTCCATCGAGTGGCTGTTAGAGGAGTGATCCCGAGCAGGAAGCGAGGGATATCATGGGAAAGCATATGACATTCAACGACAGACTACAGATGGAGGCTCTTCTGAAAGCCAAACATACCCCAAAAGAGATCGCAGAGATCTTAGGGTTTCATATCTCCACCATCTACAGAGAAAAGAAAAGAGGCGTATTCATGGCTCGAACAACAGAAGAAGAATACGTGGAAAGATATTCTCCGGATATAGCCCAAGCGCATAAAGACGAAGTGCTGGCAGCAAAAGGTCCGGGGTTGAAGATCGGGAATGAACACGAATTTGCGCGGCGCATCGAAGAAATCATCTGCGATAAAGGATATTCACCGGCAGCGGCACTTGCGGAGATGAAAAAGGAAGGTTTTACCTTCACTATATGTGTAACAACGCTGTATTCATACATTGACCAAGGCGTTTTTCTTTCACTGACAAATGAGGCTCTTCCGGTCAAAAAATCTAAAAAACGAGAGAAAAGAAGTGTGCAGCGGCAGTCAAGAGCATCAAAAGGAGATTCTATCGAGAAAAGACCGGCGGATATCGATACGCGAGAAGAGTTTGGTCACTGGGAGATGGACACGGTTGTCGGAAAGCAGGGAGTTTCTAAGAAGTCTCTACTGGTACTCACGGAGAGAAAGACAAGAAAAGAGATCATCTTCCTATTAAAACATCACACAACAAAAGAGGTTGTCAAAGCCCTTAACCGGCTTGAGCGAAAAATGGGAGAGAAACGATTCCGGGAGATCTTCAAAACGATAACGGTCGACAATGGCTCGGAGTTCCAAGACTATAAAGGAATGGAAGGAAGCCGGAGAAACAAGAAGAAGCGAACCAAGATATACTACTGCCACCCATATTCAAGTTATGAGAGAGGATCAAACGAAAATCAGAACAAACTTATCCGCAGACACGTTCCGAAAGGCATCGATCTGGACTATTTGACGCAGCATGATGTGGATGAAATCGAGGAATGGATCAACGACTATCCGAGAAAGATATTCGATTTTCACTCATCAAATGAACTCTATGAAATCGAGTTATCCAAGATAGCGTAGTTAGAAATACCGAAAAATCGCTGCTTTACAGCAAAAAGGAGATAACGACATGTGCAATATAAAAAAATTCGCATTTATACTTGACATTTTCAATCGAAAGTTTTATAATTAAATGCGAAAGAGTCAAAGAGACTTGAATCGCATTTCATAAAAAGTAACGAAAATGCGTTAGAGTTTAACGACTCTGACGCATTTTTTTATTTTATCACGAGGGAGGTGAGATGTCAAATGGAGGGCAAAACTGTACAAAAAAGGAAGTATAAGAGAATGGTATTCGCTGACAGGCAGCGGATAGAGGAGCTGCTTGACAAAGGCACAAGTACAAAGGACATCGCCTCTGAGATAGGCGTGAGCGTGCCAACGATCTACAAAGAGGCTGTCAGAGGCTACTCTGCGGAGAAAGCCCAGAAAGCTGTTGGGAGATAAGAGAAGGGAGGGAGCCATGATAAAGGAAAGCATCAAAGATGTTGAAAGCATTCTCAATATCACAGAAGAGGAAGCAAGGAAAAAGGTCAAGAATATTCCGGAGGAGTTAGACGCAACGATACTCGATGCGATCAAGTTCGGATGGCTCGAGTGTAGGACGAGAGAACTGATCAATCGATTGACAGACACCTCATTCGGAGGCTACGAGCCGAAACAAACCATCCTCGATCTTCTCACATTAACACTCAGACACACGAGAGCTGGAAATGATATTAGAGAGATAAAACTTGATGGAGATTTTGCCAAGGTATTTTTTCAAGATGCCACGGAACCCGGCAGAGTCATCAATATTGCCTGCGACTCGGGCATAGCTATGATAAGAGATATACTTCAGTATATCGACATCGGATAGGAGGATATATGATCGAAGAAATGATTGATGAAGTCATAGATCTGTTTGGTGGTATGACGCCGAAGGAGATCGCAAAAGAGGTTCTGCCGGCAGTGGGATGTTTTATCCTCATGGCAGCGGTGGTATTTATCCTGATAGGTATTCAGCCTATATAATCACAGAATTGTGCGGCGCAATTGGAGATCCAGGCTGGACAACACACCAACCGCAGGTCAGGGTAGCAGGGTTCGATTCCCTGTCGCCGCGTAGACACCCATCCATGAACACTCCTTAAAATAGTTGCGAATCTTTTGTAGCGGGTGTCTACCTCCCGGTTACTGCCAGCCGGGAGGATATATTGAGACAGTAGTCATTGCTTTTCCTTATATAAAAGGGAAGAGGAGCCACTGCGAGGCTCCTCTATATTGGACACATATGATTGTGTTTCTCAGAACATAGTCATTATACCACATATGCCCTTTCATGTCAAGGAAAACCACAAGATTTCGGGACTGAAATGTCCCTTGTGATCTTGCTAAAGTCATCCATACTGAGACACAGGAGAGGGCGAATGGCATACATACATGAAGAGACCATCGCCGGGGATACACTGATAGTTAGGAACCACTATTCAAACAGGTGGAAAAAGAAGAACCTCGTGAGGAAACCACCTACTGATACGAGTAGTGATTCACAGATAGATTCACATAAGAGAAGGGATATCTGGGAGTTGACCATAAGGCTCAACCATAACTTTCACCCCGGCGATTACTATATAACTTTCACATACAAACCGGATGAACGCCCGGATGTGGTACAGGCAAAGAAAGATAGAACTGATCTGCTCCGGAAGCTCCGTAGACTCTACAAGAAAAATGATACGGAGTTGAAGTTTATCGCCGTAACAGAGTTCGGGAAAAAGGGAGCACTGCATCACCACATCGTGATGAACGCTGATGTGGATTATAGAGAGATCAGCAAGCTGTGGTCAAAAGGCAGGGCACACCTTACCACATTGGAACCGGACAGAGAATACTCGAACCTTGCCTCGTATATCGTGAAGTCACGGAAGGCATGGAAACAGGGAGGAGGAAAAGGCAGGATGTGGACTTGCTCCAAGAACCTTGTCAGACCTCCAACCAAAAGATGGATTGTAAAAGCGAATGCTTATCTGAGCGTTCCGAGAAATAAAAAGGGATATATCCTCAGAAAAGACACGCTTCATGAGGGAATCAACCAAGAAGGATTCCCATATCAGAACTATATAATGATGAGATCGAGAGGGGATCCGCCATGAAAGCCGAAGCCTATATCACAATAAATTGGAACGGTCCGTATAGCCGGGGCGAGGCAGCGGTAGCGATAGTGTTAAAAGCGGAGAACGATCCTCATAATTACTTGAAAATATATGGATTTTCTCATTTGTCTCATCAACATGCTGAGGCTCTTGCGGCGCTTAGGACTATACAAGCTATCAAACCGGGCACTGACCTTACCATGATAGTCGAATACCCATATACGGCCATGATGGCGAGAAAAGAGAACCACAATATAAACGCTCATAAAGAACTCTGGACACAGTTCTATGAGAAAGCGAAACACATCAATTTGACCGTGATTCGCAATATGAACCATAAGTTTAAGCAAAGATCCATCGAAGCCACTGAAAAAGGTGGTTATAGGATGGAAGAAATGGAGGACACATATGGCAGAACAAAAAAAGACGAAGAAGAAAGAATCAAAGAATGAGTTGTTCCGCGATTTCGGAGAGATGAACTCAGCCAAGGAGTTAAATCTCTGCATGGATGGATTTAGAGAAGAGGGTGATACAGATTCCCTTATCGCATGCGCCAAGGAGAACGGGTTCACGGAAAAAGATGTAACTGACTGGATCAAGGAAAGAGAGACTCATCTGGATGCTGAGTTCTGCAACCCCATCACGGCAGCTTCCGCCAAGCTAAACCTTGAAGCAAAGAACGATGTTGAAAAGCAGGCAGCGGAGCTGTTGAGTTCAGAGCTTGATGATCTTGACCTGGCTATCGGTATTAGAAAAAAAGGAAAGCGACTCAAGGATGCGTTCGGCAAGGTCGAGGACTATGCCAAAAATCATAAAAACGGGAATAAAGCTATCGTGTCAGATGACAAAGCTCTCGAGATTATGAAAAAGTATTACAAGGAGGGATGATTCATGGAGACACCAAAGTTTCCTGCCATCCCGAAAGCTTTACTAAAAAAAGGAAAAGAAGATCTGCAGAAGCACCGGGGATATTATTACTACCATCAGAAGATCATCCACGAAGTGGAAAAAGATGGAAAAGTATGGATATATTCATGGGAAAGTGACAAAGGAGAATACACCCCGGACATGATTACCGTCATGACCCCGAAATGCTGGAAGACATGGGATGGCAAAAAGTGGGGAAAGAAAGTGATAAATCCATCAACATGGTATGGTTGCACGCTGGTTTATGATAAGCAGATAGACAAAAAGAAGTACGGATACACCATCGAGGAGCTGCAAAAGAAAAAGCAGAAAGAAAAGACTGCCAGGGTGAACAAATCAAAGCAGGATATTATCGACTCAGTTGTATCCAAGATGAAGAAGATCCCTAAAAAGGTACAGGAATGGGCTCATGAGAACTCTAAACACTACATCCTCTTTGAAACAGGTAAGAGAATTGGGTACTGCACGAATTGCGCGGCGCATAGCGAGTTCGAGGAGAGACTAAGAAACCGACACTATATCAAATGTCCGAAATGTGGTCATATCATCGAAGCCAGAACTTACAAGACAGTTCCGAGCTATACAAGCAGATTCTTCATGTGGTTTCAGAAATGTGAGGGAGGTTTCTTACTCCGTACATTCAGACTTGATAGGATGAATCCAAAATCAGTTGATGAAACGGTCACTACTCCGAGAGAACGCTTTTGTGAATATCTTTGTATCTCTATGATAGATGGCGAGGAGAGATGGCTTGAAAAAAGATACTTTTATGATGGAGAGTGGAAAACTCCGGAAGAATGTGATCGCTGGTACCTGAATAGAAGCTACGGAGCGACCAAGAACTATTTAGTACCATATTGTGATTACAACCGGAACGAGCGAAGATTACAAGATAACAAAAAAGAACTCGATTATTATTTACCGGCAACATATGGAAGCGAAAAAGAATGGATAGATATCTCAGGCTTTACACTCAGATACATAAAAGACTACGTCGCTGTTGATGACGGGCTTGATCTGTTTAGTCTGGAAAGAAGACTAAAGAAGCATCCTCAGATCGAAGGTCTTTACAAAAACGGATTCGAGGCGCTGGCGGACGACATGCTTTATGAAAAATACTGGTACGGTTATGATCGCCTCAATTCAAAGGAAATGGAACTCCACAAGTTTCTTGCAATAAAAAAAGAAACACTACGTTTACTCATGGAGTCCGGAGTAAATACAATAATACAAATCGAAGGAATCGAAGCTCTGCAGAGACTCGAAGAGACGGATGTTAAGCAGGAGGATCTCATAACTACATTATTTGCTTTTGCTAATCATCGAGATATTCGGGAAATGATACAGCTGACTGAAAGACTGGAGATCAGATTCACAAAGCTTTATAAATACTTGGCCGGTAAAGATGATGGGTATCACATCAAACAGTCGATACTGAATACTTACAGCGATTACATCGATATGTGCTATCAAGAAGGCATAGATACGACAAACCCATTTAATCTATTTCCGAATGATATAGTTGCAGCTCACGACAGCCTGTTGCTGATTGAGGAAGAGAGAAAAGCCAAGCTGGCCAAAAAGGCAGCGGAGACAAAGGATGAAGCTTTAGCAGCTTCAGTAAAAAAACTGGTAAAAAGATTTACCCTTGAGGATGACACATTTATCATCCGTCCTGCTACCTCAGCCACAGAGATTGTCATGGAAGGACAGGCACAACACAATTGTGTAGGTCGCGCCGGGTATATCGATAAGATGATCAAGCATAAGTGCATGATCCTATTTCTGAGGAAAAAAGAAGCCCCGGATGAATCCTTTTATACCGTCGAAACGGATATGAGAGGAAATCTAAAACAAGCCTATGCAAAGAACAATAAAAAGACCGCTGACTATGAGCAGGTTATAAAACCTCTACTGGATCAGTTGACAAAGAAGGTACAAAGATATGGCAAAAAGCATTCTGCAGCAAGATGAGGATAGATGTTTCTTTTTAGATCATAAGTCAGAAGATGACCCAAAACACCCGGGAAGCACTTACCAAGCTCTCCATAAGCACCACATATTCGGAGGAGCAAACCGCAAGTATTCGGAAAAATATGGGCTCTGGGTAAAGATCTGCTGTATTCGCTGCCATAATGGAGGACCGTCGTCTGTTCATCAAGCACCAAATAAAGAGGGCGGTAAGGATCTCTTGCTCAAACGCATAGCACAGCAAGCGTTCGAAGAGAAGTATTCTCACGAGGAGTTTATGAGAATCTTCGGCAAAAACTATTTATAGGTACCTCAAGGAAATTACATCACAATACACGATGCCCCGCTTCGGCGGGGCGAAAGGAGGACACGTATGGAAGAATTAACACAGTGGACAATTGACACACTCGACAAGGCGAGAGAGCAGATCAATAAGTCCACGGAGACAGTCAAAGATGGGTTGACCAAGGCAGCGACCGGATTCATCGAGCTGGGATACACATTTAGACAGGTCAATGAGAAAAAGCTTTATGCCGAGGGAGGATACGAGACTCTTCAGGAGTATGCTATGCAGGAGCATGGTTACTCTGCATCACAGGTCTCACGCTTTCAGGAGCTGAACAAAGAGTATTCAGTAGATGGGAACACTCCTTTATTGGACGACAAGTGGAAAGGTTATTCACAGTCCAATTTGGTTGAGATGTTAAAGCTTCCGGAGCAGATCAGAGAAGTAATCGAGCCAGATATGAAGAGAGACGACCTTCGTCAGCTGACAAAGGACATAGAGTCAGCGAACGAAGCCGCCAAAGAGGAAGAGTTCATAAACACAATCACGGGAGCCGAGGAAGAAGAGCCTGTTGACCGTGTGATCTTGGATATCATAAAAGCACCGAAGGTCAAAGAAAGGTTTGAGAAGATATTTGATCAGCTTATGAATCAGGGTACAGATAGGGATATCTGTATGGCATTCACAGAGAACGGCTTCGGGAATCTCTCACTCAGGACATCAACGATATTCTTTAAGGGAAACATGGTCAAGATTGTTATAAACGATGTCGTTCATAATTATTCATATTCTGACCTGCTGGACGCCATGAGAAAAAAGAGAATGGCAGGTGGCGAGACGGCAGCGGAATACTATGAGAACATCACCGGTGAAAAATTGCATGATGAAATCCCTGCAAGCAATGTAGAAAAAGCCACTTCGAGCGAAAAAGAGACACCTAAACCCAAAACCGAGACCAAAAAGACGGAAAAGCCCGAAGTTAAACATTGCGAAACGGCAAAAGAGGAAGAAAAACCCAAGGAAGAAAATCCGCTGCCGAAACCTGCAGATGATATTGATGTGGTGGATCCCGGAGAAGTCGAAGCTGCAGATATCAAAGAGTGCAAGATTCATGGAGAAGGCACATTTGATTATATCAATATCTCTCACTTTGCAAAAGAAATGTATATTTTCAAAGGCGGAACACAGATTGCATCTTACAAGGTCAATTTCTGCCCGAAGTGTGGGGCAAGACTTGGAGAAGCACATGAATGAATTTAGAGGAGAGATTATCAATATTCAAGAGATCGCAAGAAAAACCGGGCGATCGGAAGGATCGATACGCCACCGACTAAAGCAAGGCGGGATAGGATACGCTCTTTCTGATGCCCGAAACCTAAAGGAATACGAAAGGAGACACCATGAGGATATATCTTTCAGGACCGATCACGGGAACACAGGATGCAGGACCAAGGTTCGCAGAAGCAGAAGCGCAGCTTCGGTTAAAGTACAAAACTGATGAAATAATAAATCCGGTAAGAATGGCCGCTGCCCTTCCGCCGCTTACGCATGACGAGTACATGATCATATCATTCGCGATGATGGATGTATGTGATTCAATGTATCAGATGGAAGGATGGAAACAATCAAGAGGCTGCAACCAAGAGGCAGGATATGCTTTTGCAAAGAGAATACCTATACTGCCGGCATTAGAAAACCTCGATGAGGTAGAAGCGGAGGAATTATGAAGAGAGAAGATTTTGAAAAAGGATTGCAGATAGAAGATCCGGTCATGGATCCGATCCGAATTGATATCAACGCAGGCATCCAGAAGCTCATCAATGAGATGATCAGTAAAGGAGCTGACGATGGAACGCTGACCGCCAAGATCTCATTTGTGATTGAAGAAAAAGAAGTTGGAGACAGGGTAGCTCATTGTCTCCACTTCGCCTACAAGGTCAACAATACCATCACAATAAAGGATGAAGTGAAGAACGAGCAGGCAAACTCCCAGGACGAGTTGGAATATGTAAACGGTCAATGGATCCTGATGCCTATTAAGGGAATGCCACAGAAAACTCTGTTAGATATCGAGGAGGAATCATGAGGGAGAAAAAGATCATATGTCTATTGGCAGGAATCATAGTCGGAATATTGTTAAGTGTAGCTCTGATCGGCAGCGGAGCTGTAGCAAAGACGATCAAGGAACCTTTGGGAAAATGGTATATATCCACTTACTCAGCGAATTGCAATACTCCATCCGGAACTCACGACACGAGTTCCGGAGCATACGCTACCGCCGGGAGAACGGCAGCGGTAGACTTAAGAAATCCACTGGTACCGATGGGCTCATGGATATACATCGAGGGCATAGGCAAAAGACATATCGAAGATTACGGCGGCTTTGGTCGCTATAATGGCGGTCGCCGTGCCGTAGATGTTTTTACTAATGGCAGCGGCTATCTGGTCGAACGTCGTGTTTGGCTGATCCGCAAGGAGACAAAAAAAGAGAAAAAAGTCAGAAAAGCAAAAGAGAGAAAGAAAAGAAAAGCCAAGAAGAAAAGGAACCGTAAGAAAGAACAAAAGAAACCATTCAGGCTGATATATGATCCAACACTTTTTCCGTGGCAGATCAGAACTGATAAGGATATTATTCCATCTGGGACCGTCCTTATTCAGTGGAACTCATTCACATGGGCGTGGCTTGATGTGGTAGATACCGAGAAGAATATCGGGCGAGTAATCTACATTGGAGATAGAAGAGCGATGACATATCCGCTTATGGAACTGCAGGATGTGATCGAGGAGGCGGTAGGATGATAAAATGCTCTGAATGTCCGAGGCGCAAAGATACATATCCGGATAAAGTAGACTTCTTCGGCAATCATTTTTGTATCTGCGGCATATCCGGGAATATGGTATATACCAAACCACGAAAAGAAAAGCGATATAGTGGCAAAGGCTTTATTCATTACCCAGAGTCTTCTTGTGGGCTGTATGATACATTTGAGGATGCGTTTCATGCCATGACGCGATCCGCGCAGAAAAGATGGATAATGGGAAGACAGTAGACTAACACGCATGAATTGTCAAAAGATGCACGATAGGAGGGAATAGATGAGAACATTAGAATTTGAAGAAATAAAGGTTGAGCGTGAGGCTTTACGAAGAAGAGAAAAGCTACTCGATGAGCGAGAGAGTGAGATATATAAACATCAGCGTGATGCAAGTCTGATAACGGTAGATGATCTTTTGATAAAAGATGATGTAGATGAAAGAGAAGTCAATTTCATCATGGGGCACTCCAGCGGATTCGTTGATGGCTTCAATGAAGCTCTTAACGAGATTATAGATGCTTTGTCATGTGAGTATAGAGACATCAAGATGACCGAGGACGAGTTATATATGCTTGTTCAGTTAGGCGAGAGAAAAGAGAGGGCATGGCTGAAAGACGACAAACAAGTGCGGATTCTGGAAAAGCAGGGATGGAAAATGATATTCGATATTGGTGGCAGACATTGGCAGAAACCGGCGGAGGCGGTAAACAATGACGATTTATGAAGCAATTAAACACGCGGAGGAAATGGCAATAGAACAGGATAAACTGTGTAAACGATATGATGATGCAAGCGGTTATTCCAGAAGCCACAACGAAGCTATAAGAACTACTGATGCAAAAAGGTGTGAGAAATGTGCCGAAGAATATCGTCAGCTTGTAGCATGGTTAAAGGAGCTGAAAGATGCAAGGAGAACCTTGCACGCCATGTACGGCAGGATCGGGTATCCATAATGGGAGACGAAAGAATGACAGAAAAAGAAAGAGAAATAGCGTTGTACTGCTTGAAAGCAAATAGTGATTATCATTCGGAGGTTTGTGAGGAGTGTATAAACTATCCTAACTGTGATCATACGATACAAGATGATGTTACTGAAACTATTATCAAAGCATTAGAACAACAAGAGCCTTGCGATGATACCATCAGCAGACAGGCGGCGCTTGATATAAATGCAAATCATCACGGACAGATGCCTAATCATGTAAATCATGAGATATGGAAAGAAATTAAGGCGTTGCCACCCGTCACACCACAGCCGGAAAAGATACGCGTTACTAATATACATTTTGATGAGGAAAAGTTGAAAGAAATTTGGGAAAATTCCACTCTTACGATATTAGATGATAGTAATACTCCCACAATACAGCCGGAAACGGGGCGGTGGATAACGCAAATGATATTTCAAACAAAACTCCATGACGAACCTTTGAGAGAATATGAGTGTTCGGAGTGCGGTCGAAGAATAAGATGTACTAAAAGCCAGTTAGTCAATTATCCGTACTGCCACTGCGGAGCAAAGATGGCAGAAAGTGAGGGGTGATATGGTTCATGTAAAGAAATGTCCATGTGAGTATGGCAGAGGGAAACCGAGCACAGAGTTTTACATAGATGGCAAACCTCAAATCTATTGTTACGGATGGACACTAGACCCCGATGGGGATATAGATGGCGCTCCTGAATGTTGTAAAAACTGCCTTGACTGGGCACACGGAGAACAGCCTACGATTGATTTAGAGAAAGCGAGGATAAGGAATGAAACGAGAAGAAGCGATAGCGTTTGGAAAGAGGGTTATTGACCTTGGCTTTAAAGGTGAAACACAAGCATTTTGCGAGTTAGCAATCAAAGCATTAGAGCAAGAGCCATGTGATAAATGCGAAGTCGGAAATCCATGTTTGTATTGTAAGCATGAATTTGAGCCACAGGAAAGTGAGGATAAGGAATGACAGCAGAAAGAGAAAAGGCAATCCATGAATGGTTAGGTATACATTGTCGAATCTGTGCAAATAATGATGATAGAGGAACAGATTTTCTAAATTGTCAAGCAGAGTGTGAAGTACAAAAAGATGTGGGAATTGCTTGTATTCATTATGAGGAATATGAGGCAGAAAGCGAGGATAAGGAATGAAGATATTACACTGTGATTGTTGTCACGCAGAAGTAAATGATTATTCCCATTGGTACAATGATGCACAACCTAGAAACATGTATGAATTAAAGTGCATACACGAAAGTGATTTAGAAACATATGATGGAATGATTATTTGCGGTAAGTGCATAGCAAAACTACTTCACAAGACAGAAAGTGAGGAAATAAATATGAGTAAGTCAATACTGATTATTGATACTCCAAAAACTTGTGGAGATTGCCCTTTATGTATATTTTCGGCAGATGAAAAAAGAAGTATCGGGTTTTGTCACACATCGGATGAAGATTATTATTGCAAAATTTTAGATCGCTTTATGGAGTATGACAGAGTCGATGGAGGCTTAGATATCTTAGGAAAACCTACTGATTGCCCTTTGAAGGCAGAAAGCGAGATAAAAGAATGATACATCAACCCCAGTCGAGGATTTTTGTATACGGAACGTATAACGCTGATGAAGTTCCATAGACATTAAAAGGTAGCCGTGACTACATAGCACGGAGAAATCGTAAGGAGCGAATCTTTTAATGACGAACCTTACAGGTATCGGTTTATCCACCGGGCAAGCTAAATATTTGAAACTGTTGTTTTGTATTAACAATTTTAATGGTAAGGTCACTCAACCTTGCTTGTCCGGCGGATATTTTAAGGAGGAAAAAACATGAGAACAAATGAATTAAAACCATGCCCGTTTTGTGGCGGCGATGATGTGGAATTTGTACCACTGTATAATAATGACTGCGACAAAGTGGGCGGCAAAATCAGATGTAACTGTTGTTTATCAACATTCGTTCACCCGGAAGCGAACGATGACGACGAACTGGTAGAGTATTGGAACAGGAGGCCTGAAGATGCAGGAGATTAAAGGATGTAAGAAAAAAGAAAGACGTACACTGAGTAGTAGAATGACGAATCTGAGACTGACAAAAAGAAAAGCGGCCGCCGTGATGCTTCCGGCATCTTATTCAATCAAGTCAAAGTTTCCTCCAGTATATCGTCAGCACTATGGAAGCTGCACATCAAATGCCGTCCTAGGATGCGACGACATGATTTATCACGGAAGCGGAAACTGGATTCCGTCAACTACATTCACCTACTATCTGCAGAAATACAAAGAAAGACCCATGATAGATGATGGATCGAGCGTGGAAGAAGCATTAAAGGCGGTCAAAAAGTTTGGAGCGTGCAGCTCAAAAGTGTGGCCAAACGAGAAACCGTGGAATCTCAAACCATCCGCCGAAGCCTATGCCAACGGTTTGAAAGGCAGAGAGATCAAGAAGTGGTATGAGCTGAAAAATCTAAAGCAATTGAAACAAGCGCTTGTATCTGGATATCCTGTGGCGTGTGCGGTGGCATGGTGTTTCAAGAGTATTGATGCAAATTATGTCATGAATACGCCAAGCAGATACGAAGCAGAAAACGCAGATACCGGACATGCAATAGTGATCGTTGGATATAACGACTCAACACAGCTTATCGAGTTCAGAAACTCATGGGGCAGTCAGTGGGCGAACAACGGCTATGCTTATATGACATACGAAACATTCAAACGTGTTATCTGGTGGGATGACACATACGCGGTGATCAAGTAAAGGAGGGTGTGATATGAGTATGATTCGGACTTTCAGCGAGGCAACGCTGGGAACCGTCAGAACATTGATCATGAACGGCGAGCCATATTTTGTCGGGGCAGATGTGACGGACATTCTGGGATACAAAAACTCAAGAGACACACTGGCCAAGAGAGTGGACGCCGAAGACAAGGGGGTAGCAAAATGCGACACCCTTGGAGGAGATCAGGAAATGACAGTGATCAATGAGTCAGGTCTCTACTCGCTGATCATCACAAGCAAGAAGCCGGAGGCAAAACACTTCAAGCGCTGGATCACATCCGATGTGCTGCCTTCCATCCGCAAACACGGAATGTACGCCACGCCGGAAACAGTAGAAGACATCCTAGACAACCCGGACAACATGATCAAGATCCTCACAGCCTACCGGGATGAAAGAAAAGCCAACGAAGCGTTGAAACAGGAGGTGGCCGTCCGAGACCAGCAGCTCCTCGAGATGCAGCCGAAAGTCTCCTACTACGACATTGTGCTTCAGTGCGAAGATCTTTTGAGGATCACATCCATCGCGAAAGATTACGGATGGAGCGCCGAGAGAATGAACAAAGAACTCCACGAAAAAGGGATTCAGTACAAAACGCCGGACGGACAGTGGCTTCTCTATCAGAAATATGCCGGTCAGGGATACACCGCAACGAAGACGCATGTGTTCACTGGTTCATCTGGAATCGAGCGTTCAAAGATTCACACATATTGGACACAGAAAGGAAGATTGTTTATTTATGATCTGTTAAAGAAAGACGGTATTTTGCCGGAGATAGAGAAGGAGGCGATAACATGATGACGACAGCAGGATCACTCTGTGTAAATTTAAAAAATTGGGATTTTTCAAAAGGCAAGATCAGCCTTGACAAAGAAGAAGCAGACGCCATACGGAAAGGGCTTGAAAAGGAGACTCCCAATGTATTGATTAGAGAAGAACATACTATCTGCGAAACTGCGCTGCTTAAATACTATTGTCCGAAGTGCGGCAAGAAAGTATGGGAAAAAGTAAAGTCAGATTCAACGACTATAGACTTCGATTATTGTCAGTATTGCGGCAATAGAGTTATAAGACCGAAGGAGGAGGCTTATGGGAATATGCAGGAAAAAACATACCAAAATGATCAATAAAGAGATTGACCGATATGAAGAACTCCGCAAGAAATACGATAAAGCCCAAGAGGATATCAAAGATCTTAGCCTCGCAGTTGAAGCATTGCAAAAGGTTATAGATGAGCTGAGAATCAAATACAAGAATTGCGCCGCGCAAAAAGACGAGATCTTTGTAAAGTACCGTGCTTTAATGGAATCATATCACAGAGCACAAGGATGGTGAGGCGATGAAGTGTCTGAGGTGCAACGGAAATCTGCGAGTCATAGATTCGTCAAAATATGAAAACAACGTCTACCGCAGAAGAAAATGTGATAAATGTGGATTCACAATTCACACTAAAGAAATAAGAATCAAAGATAACATTGGCAGATCAAGGCTTGGAATGGGAAAGAAAAGGAAAGGAAGGTAACAATGACAGTAGAGGAGAAAAACGAAAGAAAAGAGTTGAAGAATAAAGCCATAGAACATTTAGGCTTAGTTCTACGCAAGGGAAAAGAGATTGAGAGACTGAAAGAGTTCCGCGAAGAAATGGTAAAGATGGTATCTATGCCCTCTGGCATCAGTTATGATACTCCAATCGTGCAATCTTCACCAACACCGGACGGCGTGCTCAACAAAGTCATGAAGATTGGAGAGTATGCAAAAGAGATTGACAGGGAAGAAGCGGAGTATGTTGAATTAAAGAAGCGTATACAAAACGAGATATTCATGATGGATAAGCAGATTCATATCGATTTACTCCACATGGTATACATTGATGGCCTGCCGTTGCAGGTCGTAGCGGAGAAAATGAGCTATGATTACAATTATATCTGCGCTATGCACGCTGATGCGCTGATTTCTTTTGCGAAAAAATTTTTATAAACTTCAAAGTAAATCTTAGTGAATCATAGTTGAAGATGTGTTATACTGTCATTGTGAAAAAGCGTCCAAAAGTTGGGCGCTTTTTGCATAAAAAGTACGGAGATATACATTGCTCAACGACTTTTCAAGTCAAAAGGTACTGTAAAACCTTAAAATAGATCTGCGGGGCTGACGAC
>Ga0326513_10001485_pt1 | contig 18340 bp, 24 predicted proteins | sample 2_2465_0518_D_FD_203654 | JGI IMG/M metagenome (GOLD analysis project Ga0326513, IMG submission 203654) | Bovine rumen microbial communities from UC Davis, California, United States - 2_2465_0518 | ecosystem: Host-associated > Mammals > Digestive system > Stomach > Rumen | place: USA... | reverse complement strand
TCAAACTTTTCAACAACAACTTATGTTATCATGTATCCTAGTAAGAGGGAAGGCCACCACAAGAAGGGGATAAAATGCAGTTTTATGAGTTATTGCGCGCTTCACCACGTCACACACATTGGACTGTTTTTGTGTGGCAGTCTGGTAAGTATCGCCAGTTTGAACCAAAAGTGAACAGGCGAAGTGTGGGTTTTACTGCTCTTGACCAAACCACTGATTTTCTGCTGAAAAATAAACCGGAACTTGCAATGCTTTATGTGCATCGGTTTGAGACAACCGAACGTGGTTATATGAATGTTTATATCGCAGATTGGAAACTAACATGAGGACATTCACAGAAGTTGGTTTTCTTGCGTTGTATGTGGTTTGCACGTGCATCAATCTTTGGCTTTTCACGGTTTGGTTTTTGGCATAGATTGGGAAATAAAAAATGTTCTGTGTGCGAATTAAGGATTCAGAGTTTGTAATTGTTAAATGTGATGCCGAAATGAAACCCATTAAATATGTGGATGATATTTTAGTTACTATAGCTCTTTCAAATCGTACAGAGGTTTTACTTACGTCTGATATAAAATGCGCGCTTAGATTTGCAGATGCTATGGATGCTTTAGATACACTAAAATTTATTAGGGATACAGTGGATAGCGATATTACTGATAATCTTACTGTTGCTCGTGTTTTTGGAGTGGATGAACTTTTATGTCTGTACAGGTAACATATATTCTCGGCGCAGTAATCATCACGCTTCTAGTGCTACTAATATCTGCTATCAACACCATTTTGATTGTACGCGCTTTGCTACCGAGCCAACCGAAGCGCTACAATAGCAGGAAATCGGCAAGAAGGGAAGGGAGGTTTAGCAATGGCATACACTAGCAAGGAAAGGGGTCGCATCGGTCGCACGTTCACTAAGACGTATTGTGATTGTCGCATGCTTGATAGTCATAATGAAATCGTCGAAATGGAGTTTGTTCTAGACGGTTATTATAATGACAAAATCAAAGCTCAAAATGCTGTGTCAAAGTTGTGCGGCAATGCGTCAATCATGGTGGTAAATCTCACGCACACTAAGTTTTATGCATCAATGTCGCAGGAAGATTTTCTTGCGCATGCTGATATTATCAGTGATGAAGTTTCTCTTATCGACTAGAAAGGTTGAATGAAATGGCTAACGAGATTAAGGCAATCAACGACGGTACCGACGCCATGCAGGTTTACGGCATTGATATGAACGATTTTGCTGGCATGCTGCAGGTTACGTCTGCGCTCAACGTTGCTGCTTCTCTTGATAAGACTGTTGAGGATGGACAGGCTTTTGAGTTCATCGGCGTTATCTTCAAAGATGGCGTAAATGAGCAGACTGGTGAGCCCTGCAAGGAGACGTATCTTGTGCAGCGTGATGGTTCTGCGCTGTTCTCTAAGTCTGGTGGTATCTACGATTCTGCCGTAACTATTTTGGGCGGACTTGGCAAGTGGTTGAGTGACGGTCTTTGGGCTACGGTTGTTGAGATTAAGACCGGACGTGGAAACACGCTTAAGCGCCTTAACCCTGTTGCGCCGCCTGCTAAGTAATAATTTCTTAGCTGACGCAACGCAACGCGCCGCATCACATGAAAGTGTGGTGCGGCGCTTTATTTTAAGGAGCATTGAACATGGCAGATAAAATTCAAATCTCCGTTATGTCATTTGCAAACTGCAATATTTATCAGGAATTGTTTAAGCTGGTTGAGGAAGTTGGGGAGGTTGCAGCTGAGTTTTATAATTCTGACAGAAAGAACGCTGTAGAGTGGGAAGATATTCACAGCATTGCATGTGAATGTGCAGATGTGTTGCAAGCAACAGTTAATTTGCTGTGTATGCTTGGCTATAGCGATATTCAGGCACTAATGGATGCAACATATATGAAGAATAAGGAACGCGGTTATTATGCCGAGTAAAAAAGGGTCAATCGCCTACGAGAATCGTTTGGCACGTAGGCGCATGGATAGACGCATCGCTAGACTTGAGAAGGAAATCAGCAGCGGTTCGCTGACACGTGCAGAACAATATGCAAGACGTGGTGAGATTGCAGAAATTCAAAAGCTGCGGAGTGAGTCTTATTTTATAACTAGAACAGGCGAGAGTCGCGCTAAGGAAGTTGCACGAGAAGCTGTAAGAAGTTTTGACCGTGAGGTTTATAGAGAGTCTGCGCAAAGTTTGGCAAATAGAAATACGCAAGCTGCGATAGAAATTGGTAGCACTTATTTTGTTGACCCAGTTTCCAAGGAACATATACAGAATCCGGCTTCAAGTTATACCGAAGCAGAAATGCGAACGTTTTTTCGTGTAACGCAACGCGCGTGGGAGAAAGCAGCACCAGATAGAAGAATTGAAGCAATTATGGAAGCATATGGTGCTGATGATTTGCGTGAGCTAATTGATTTGATTCTTGGTAAGCATCAAGAGGATGTAAAACAGTGGGCGCAAGAAATACAAACAAAAACACGTACAAAAGATGAATCAGAGATTGCAAAACAGGATGAAGCAGCAGAATTTGCATCAACTGATGTTGATGTGCAGACGCAAAAAGAGATTGAGCAAGTGCGTAAAGAGTATGCGCAGAAATATGGGTTAGCTGAAACTGAGGAATCAGAATGAAAAAGCGGACACAATATGAAATCGCAATGATTTATGACACGGAGACGTGCAATATTGTGTCGAAAACTAGCGCACGTGCATATCCGATTCTGTTTATTGAGAATGATGTGCGTGGTGTTGACATGCGCACGTATGATTCTAAGAAGGATGGTGAGATTCATTTTTATCGTCATGAGACAGAGTTTCTTGACCGCATAGAGCAATACATCATTTGGGGGAAGTTTGTCGGGAAGATTCCTATTGTATGTGGTTACAATCTCATGTTTGACTTGCAACCTTTGATGGAAGAATTGGATAAAAAATATGAAATTAGAGCAAGCGCACAATCAAGTACGAATGTATATACTATCGACTTGTGCACAAAAGCAATTGCAGGGAAAGTGTTGCTGCGGTTCTGGGACACATTTCATCTTGAAATGCGGGGACTTGCCGCTATGGGAAGGACTGCGGGCTTGCCAAAGGCACTCGGGGATTGGGATTACTCGCTTATACGTAGCCCAGAAACTGTACTTACTTCTGAGGAATTGTTTTACGCGAGAAGAGATGTGGAAGTTATTCCTGCGTATTTTAGATATTTGTTAGAGTCAAACGAGTGGATGAAGCAATCTGATTTAGGCGTGAAGATACTCACAAAGACTGGCATCGTGCGTCAAATGGCGAAGCGACAGATTGGTACATTGAAGGTCGAAAAAGAGGACGGCAAAAAGTTATCGCTTGATTTGGCTTTCATGAATTTGTGCAAGAAGTCGTTGCCTAAATCGTTTGAGATTTATGGGTTGCGCAAGGCATGTTTTTACGGAGGTTGGACTTTCACAAGCGCTAGATATGCTTCTACGATTCAGCATAATGTGCTTTCGGCTGATGTAACTTCAATGCATCATACGTTTATTAATGGTCGCATGGTGCCAGACGATTTCAAAGTGCGCCCACCAAAGGCGTTGCAAAAGATTTGTGAAAGAATTGTTGCTACGCCTGTTAGTGAAATAATGGAGCATTATGAAAAGCCATTTATGGTTGCAATACATGCACGAATTGCATTCACTAATGTTCGTATGCGCAAGGGAACGTGCTTTGACCATTGGGGTTTGGCGCTTGAACCTTTGAGCAAATTCAAGCCAAAACTAGACATAGGTGGAGAGACTGGCTTCAATGAAGGCGCAGTTGCGCAAGAAGAAATGGTGCGTAGCTATCACTGGTATAATCAGTTTACAAATGCTGTGTTTGCTTTTGGTAAGTTGTATAGTGCGGAAACGTGCATCATGCATTTTAATGAAATTGAGCTGTGGTGTTTTGGACAGGTTTATGAATGGGATTCAATGACAGCTGATTTTGGCGAAGCATCTGCATCATTCGTGAAGCCGCCAGATTTCGTTACATTGCAATCAAATTTGCTATACAAAAGAAAGGACGCTGCGAAGCAAATTCATGCTACGTATCGTCAGGAGGTGATGTACAAAATGCCGATTTCATCAACGATACCCGAAGGAATAGCGCGAATGTTGCGCGCAGGAGAATGCACAGAACAATTTTTTGCATCCTATTATAACAGCACGGTAAAGGGGATGTTTAACGGCATTTATTTACGGAACCATGGCACAAGACATATATAGACCAGAATATAAATGTGTGAACGGCGATTTGATGATTGATGATGCAACGCGAATCACACCAGAGAATTGGGCTGACGCACAACCAGATAATTGTAGAGTGTTATATACGTATGGGATGCGTATTGTGGCTGGTTCACGAATGCATATGCTTTTGGCGATGCAGCTTATTTGGCAGGTATTTGGTGAAAAGGTGCGCGTGCTAGGTGGTGACACAGATTCAATGAAAATGTCGCTTGATGAAGATGTTACCGATGATGATGTTGAACTCGCGTTATCGCCAATGTTGGAAATCAGCACACACGCAATAAATGCATGTATGGTGCGCATTAGGAAGAATTTCCCTGAGCTTGCATCTGATTTGCATGGCATCGGTGGTTTTGAGTTGGAAAATAAAGGGCATCATTATCAGATACACATGGAAGCATGGAATAAGGCTCGCGTTAGTTATGATGGAAGTTTTCATATTACGTGCGCTGGTTTAAGGCGCCCAGATGGAATGTATCATATTGAGACTTTTATGCATGATATGGAGACGCAAGGAAATGACCCAGAAAACATCATCAGAGCATGTCTTGGTTATAACGTTTTCATTTCGCACAATATTTCGCATGTTTTGGAGTCGCATCGTCCGAAGGCAACCGACATATTTGATAGTGTCATTTGTGATTACAGAGGTGAATCATCACACGTATCTTGTCACGAATCGCCAGCGCTTTATAATTCGGGGCGATGGATTGGAGAAACAAGCAAATTTACTAACGCTTCAAATGTCAGATACTTACGAAATACCTATGGTAGAAATGTAGATACACGAATGCGGGAGTTGGTAATAGATGGAAAGGCACGAGTGGAGCTGTTCTAATGGGTGATGCAAAATATTACGATTGGGACCGCACAATCTCATATGACGCGGATGTGACAATGGTTGTCGGGTCGCGTGGTTTGGGTAAGACGTTTGGCCTACGGCTTGCATGTATAAAGCGTTGTATAAAGCTGCAAAATAAAGGTGAGCAAAGGCGTTATGTTGAGATAGTGCGCACTAAGGCACAATTGTCAGTAGTATCAGATAACTATTTTTCGCGTCTTTCTCGCATGCCAGAACTCGCGCCATATGTCTTTCGCAGCGATTCGCATTATATGTGGTGGGCCGATGCACCCGAGGATGAAAACATAAAACCTAAATGGCATTTGCTGGGATATTTCGTGGCAATGACGGTGTATCAGATTGACAAGACAAGGACATTTGACTATGTTGATAGGCTCATATTTGACGAATGCATTCTTGACAGACAAGATAGGTTTCATCGTTATCTACCTAACGAATTTGCTATCTTGGCAAATATTGTGGATACTATATCACGAGAGAGAAATGATACGGTCGGACTTCGACCGCATGTATTTCTATTGGGAAATGCTGTGGATATTACTAATCCTTATTTTGCACGCTATCACGTGGGTACTGATGTTTCTTATGGTTACAGATGGTATGAGAACAAAACTTTTCTGCTGCATTTTGTTGATTCGAGCGAGTACAATACCGAGAAAGCTTCGGGGACAGTAGCGGGTCGCATGTTATCTGGTACAATTGCTGGCAAAGAAAACGTTCAGAATATTTTTCATAATATTTCATCTGAGTTTGTGCAGAAAAAACCAAAGCGTGCGAAATTCATGTTTGGTATTGTGTTAGATGGTAAGACATTTGGCATATGGTCTGATGTAAAAGATGGATATTACTATGTAACCGCAAAGGTTCCACATAATACTGATAGGCCAATTTATGCAATGTCGTATGAGGACAATAGGGTAAATTATATTGCTGCAAATCGTTTACATCAAGTTATGCGCGGTTTTGCCGAAATGTATTGGATGGGCATAGTTAGATACGATTCAATTGACGCAAAGCGTGACTTTTATAGGGTGCTTGAATTGCTTGGTATTAAGTGATACACTTTCAGATAGTGGGATGCCGTGCCTGATATGAGTAGCATATGCGGATACCATGCGTTGAATCGCACCGCATGAATGCGTGCTTGGTAGGCATTTCAATTGACGGCACGTGACATTCTGCGGTATACTTAGGGTCATAGGACGGTCATATCAGACATGTTCCTATGACCCATTTTTGTGTGGCAAGAAATCAAACAACAAGAGAAGGGAAAATAAAATGCCGAACACCGATAACAATCAGAACAACGAACCGAAAAACAATCCTGCTGATGCGAACAATGGCGCACAGAATGCGGACCAGAATGGTGGCGCAAATACTGAGCCTACGCAGCAGCCGCAACCGCAGTACGTAACCATGGAGGATTTCACTCAAATGCGTAGTGCGATGGATTCGCTTACTGATACCATGAAAGAAATCATGGGCGGCATTAAGGCGATTAAGGATGCGCAGGGAGTTATGGTACGAGCTGGCGCAACCATTATCGACGATAGCGACCCTGAACCTGTTGATGATTTTAAGCCACTTTCTGAGCTTGATTTTTCTGTTAAAAGGTAAGGAGCAATTATGGCACAGAACAACAGCACGATTCTTGACCGCATCTGGTTGATGGGCACCAACGATTATCAGCAGCGTATTCCGCGCGAGACTGTTAACGACATGGATGCATCCATTTCCTATCTTTTTGCGCCTGAGAATCTGGACCTCTACAATCAGTTCACTTCCGCGCTTATCAATCGTATTGGTGCCGTGTATGTGCACCAGCAGGCATGGCGAAATCCGCTTGCTGGCTTCAAGAAGGCGGACCTTCGATGGGGCGACAAGTTGGAGGAAATTGCAATCAAGTGGGTGCGTTCGCATTCCTACACCAATATTCCGAACATTGAGGACCTTTTTGGCGATTATCGACCTGAAGCAGCTACGTGGTTTCATAAGGTAAACCGAAAGGAATGGTATCCCATTTCGGTAAACCGTGAGGAACTTATGGCCGCATTTGCTGGCGACGGCGAGAGCGAGGGCCTGAACAACTTTATTTCACAGGCTATGGAAGCGCCTATTTCGTCTGACGAATACGACGAATATCGCATCATGATGCAGCTTTTTGCCTATTATGAGCAAAAGATGGGTTTCTACAAGCGTAATCTTACGGCAATTCCGTCTGATACTGTTGATTCTACCGATTCTGCAAAGACGCTGCTAAAGATGGTTAAGGCGGATGCCGAGCGCATGCATTTCCCGTCTGCGCTATATCATGCTGACATTCCTGAGCTTCGAGATTACCCTGTTTTTGCTAAGCCCGAGGAACTCATTTTCCTGACCACTCCCGAGGTTCGTGCTGCAATTGACGTTGATGCACTTATGAGCGCATTTCATATGGAGAAGGGTGAGATTCAGCAGCGTGTCGTCACTGTTGACGAATTCCCGATGGTCGGAGTTGGCGCAATTCTTACGACGCGCGATTTCTTCCAGTGTCGTGACCGTCTGCGTATCAATACTTCGCGTCCTAATGAGCTTACGCTCACTACTAATTTCTTCCTGCATCATTGGTCGCTGCACAGTGTTTCGCCAGTTGCACCTGCAATTTGTTATACGACGGACGAGGGCACGGCTGTGTTGACTTCTACGCAGACTGTAAGTGGTCTGAATATGACTCCGGCTGTGCAGAATGTTGCGGCTGGCGCCGATGTGCAGCTTACTCTCGAGCTTAACGGCGCAATTACTAACAACGACGATGGTATGCTTGAAGTTCGTCCCGACGCTGCATCGTTTATCGTGACGGTTGCACGCACATCTGGCGAGGGCGATAATGCTGTTACCACTGGCATCAACTCTCCGCGTACCCGTGTTGACCGCAACGCTGTGCTCCATGTTGACGAGAAGTTGCTCGCTGATGATGTTATCACTGTGGTTGCTACTGCTGCGTACATCAATCCTAGCGGCGCAACTACCACTTACACGGCTACCTCTACGTTTACCGTAGCGTAGCGCTTCCCTTCTTGCTGAGGGAGTCTGCGGACATAACCGCAGGCTCCCTCTTCTCTTATAGATTGGACATAAATATGCAATTCGGCAGATTGAAAGATACGCGATTTCCGAATGTTGACAATGTTGACGTGTATGCATATCGAAACGAATTTGATTATACGCGCTGGATTGCTGGCACAACCATTAAGATGTGCAATGTGCTGTGGAATTCTGATTATAGTGATGTTGTAAAATTTGACACAAATATTTTGCGTGATAAGTGGTTTGACGCGTTGCAAGATTATTATACTATTACGCTCGATTCTGACCGTTCGTATATTCCAGAGCAAGAAGTTAAGATTCCTGTTCCTTATGATATAGCAGCGCGTTACAACTATATGGTAATAACGATTCCTGTTCTCCCCGGTTCAAATCCAAGTATCAATTATGAGGACAGCGAGATTGGCATTCGCAAGTGGTTCTTCTTTGTTGACTCTATTGATTATAGGGCTCCTAATTCTACTGGTTGCAGAATTTCGCTTGATGTGTGGACGCAGTATCAGAATGACGTTGACATTCAATATATGATGCTGCAACGTGGGCATGCGCCTGTTGCATATAGTGACGTTGATGAATACCTTGCAAATCCCATTGCAAACAATAAATATATTCTTGCGCCGGATATTACACCTTCAAATGCAGAAGTAGTGCGTAGCTCAAATTTTATTCCATTTGGTAACGGCACAAAGTATGTATGTTTTGCGTCAACTTGCCCTGCATCTGAATTGACTCAAATGGGCACTGTCACGCACAATGACCCTGATTACATGTTCGGTAATATAACTTACAGCAATACAGATGCGCGTTATGGTTATCAGCTGCAAGTGAACGGTTTTAAGGTTGGAGACGGTGACAATTATTCTTCGCTAAGAACGCATAGCAATCCAATGGCACGTTCGCAGGATATAATCCCGAACGGAAGTTATATGTATGCCATTCCAGCTGCAAGCGCTGAAGCATTCGTCAAAAAAGTGCAGGATGATTGCCCTGTTTTCTTCCGCACGGTTCTTGCTTGCTTTATGGTTGATGCAGATATGATTACGCTTGGTACTTCAATTTCGTTTCATGGATATACGCTGCGCGAATGTGAAGGCAAGAATAGCGAAGTTGCGATTTCACTTACAAAGTCAATGTTTGCGTTTCCAGAAGAGTATCGACATTTGGCTAAGCTGTATACGTATCCATATAGCGCAATTGAGCTTACAGACAATAATGGCGAAACCGTTACTATTCGTGTGGAAAATACGGGAAACATAATTGCGCATAAAACTGCTATGCTTGCGTTTCCGTATCTAAATGCTCGAATTTGGTTTGACGGTATCAATGGCAGAGGGTCGCAAAGCTATACGTGGATTGACATGAATGGCACCAGCCAACCACTGGAAATGCCTAAATCTGATTGGTCGCTTGCGTGCTTCGATTTGGACATTCCGTGCTATGCGATTTACATGGATGCTGATACAGCATGGAAGATGGACAATTTCTGGACCGCAATTCGTGGTGGCGCAAAGCGTGCACTTGCCGCATATCACAGCGCTGTGAGAAGTGCAAACACGGCGCGTGAGAATGCGCATGACTCCAATGATACGATGTACAACAATGCGGACCGCGATGCTACGACGCACACTACGAATACAAGCAATAGCGCAACTTGTAATCGCAACAATGCAGACCTTACGATTGCTGCAAATGTGCAGAATCGAATTGATTCAAATACTGCTGCTGACAATATTGTTTTTTATAATAACAGCACGCTTGATTTAAAAACAGCAGTTAATAACTCTATTTCTAATGCGTCTGCGCGTGTCGAAGCGGAAGTAACAGCAGCAACTACCAAAAACAGCGGCGGTGCTGGTGTATATGGTGGCGCACTTAGCGGCGCAATGTCTGGTGTTGGCATGGGCGCGACAATCGGCGCAGCAGGTGGCCCCATTGGTGCTGGCGCTGGTGCTGCAATCGGCGCACTTGGCGGAATTGCAACTGGTTGGTTGCATGCTGCTGTGGCAGAAGAAAATGCTGCAATTGTAATTAATGGTGATGTGACAAAGACAAGTCTTGTGACGCAGGGAAATTCTCAAACAGCTGGATACTCAAAAGATAATGCAACTCTAGTTAAAGATGAAGAAAACAAATTACACACCAATGTTACAACTACCAATAATTCAGCATTTAGCAACCAAACCAATAACACCAATTCGACAATGAACACGAATGCAAGAAATACAGCTGCAACTATGCGCGCAAATGCTGATGCAACGCGCGACACAGGCAATGATAATGCAACTTATACGCGACAGGTTGGCGTGCTAAACGCAAAGGAAAATCTTGAAGCTTCGCATGACGGCGTACAATACGACTTATATCATGCACGAATGTCTGCGCCTGTGCAGCTTACGCCAGACAAAGGAAATGCATATGCTTATCTTGGCATGTACAATGGCGTACAGTTTAAAGTGCGCACTATGCCAGATGGAGATATTCGACAAATTGGAGACACTTTCTTGCGTTATGGATATGCGCTAAATCAGATGTGGAATGTTGCAGAATCTGGATTGTGTCCTATGTCGCATTTCTGCTATTGGAAGGCTGAGGACATTTGGGTTGACGATAGGCAAAGCAGCAATAATTCGGTTCAGGGGCTTATCATAAATATGTTCCTGCGTGGCGTGACAGTGTGGAAGAATCCCGATGAAATTGGAAGGATTGATATTCATGTCAACAAATGAGGAAACGACGATTGAACGTAGCGTGTCCGTTTTGCTTGAAATCCTTGCTAATGAAAAAACATATCAGGGAATGACTGACGAGGAAATTCAAAGTATTGTGGATTATAAGGAGCACTTCGCGTATCAAAATGGACGCGCAGACGAGAGTGCAGCTATGCATACACAATATAACAGCGAAATGCTTAAAGTCACACAGCAGTCTTTACAGGCTGAAACCGATTTGCTACAATCAATAGTGGAAAGGGCAAGCAATCCTGTTTTAGAGGTGGTGCAATATGGCTAAGCGCGGCGGGCGCAACCGAAACAAAAACAGGCAATATGAAGGCCGCGCTATGTGGTGGGAATCTCCTACGTATAATTCGCGTTTGGTGATGTACTATCGCAACATTATTATGCAGCTTGCAATGAATCGCTTTAAATGGATTAATCTGCCGAGCACCTGTGATGCACGTTTTCTTGAATGGACGTTGCTCAATGAGGGTTGCGCAACAATTGCGTTTCCACCGAAGATGGTTGGCACGTTCTTTTCTACGCGCGTGCAATTCCAATCAGAACTAGATGTATATGATAATCCTTTTCAATGGGATTCGATTGGAAACAATGGCTGGCGCTTTCATTGCAGCATGTTTAATGGCGTTTTGATTCGTGATAATTCGACGCGCTTTCCTCTCATAGAAGGTATCAATCTTTACGCCCGAGAGCTTGCGCAAATACGAATCACCAAAAATGTGAATCGTTTTCATCAGAAGATGCCTGTTGTTTGGCTTGTGCCAGAGGAGCGCAAATTAGACGCAATCAACATGGTGAAACAGGTGGCAGGCGGCGAACCTGCTGTGCTTGCCTATCCAGAATTTGCACGCGATGTTTCCACAATGGCTATGCAGACTGGTGTGCCGTATCTTGGTGAGGAAATGGCACAAGACGAAATGAATGTATGGAATCGCGTCTATATGATGCTTGGCATTGATAACAGCACTTTGAAGATGGAGCGACAGACACAGGATGAAATTCAGGCGCACAAGAATCCTGCTGAGATTATTCGGCTTGCATCCCTCAATGAAAGGCGCGTCGCTGCTGAGCATCTAAATAGGTTCTTCCCCGAGTATCTTCTTGATGGTGACATTCAAGTTGAATGGAATCGTGACCTAGAATCTAACAACTGGAATTTCCGTCACGATATGGTGCATCAGGCCGAGCTTCTTCCCGACCTTGCGACTGCAAATGAGGATGGTGGCGAAAATGGCATTGAATAATATTATTATTTTTGAAGATGATTTTGCATCTCATGACCCTGATTTTCATGCAGTCACCACGATTCAGATTTGTGAGCTTGCAGAGGAAGGCTGGTTTGACCTTTCTGATTCCAGCTGGGATTTCGGTCCTAAGTATAGCGAAGAACAGCACGCCAAACTGTGTCAACGAATTACGCAGCACTTTTGGTGGCGTGAGATTTGCGTTACACCGCCCGGAATTTGGAAGCAGATGTTTATCAATCGCATGAACGAAATCATGCCAAAATTCATGCAACTCTATGCCATGCTAGACCCTGAATCAGATTTCTACCAGCCACTAGGGCAAGAAGGAGAGTATTACAAATCGCGCAATATCTTTTCTGATTTTCCGCAAACTCAACTTGCTGGAAATGAGGACTACGCAAGTACTGGAAATGATACAGAATACCAGCGAATCAAACAGATGGATGTGCTTGAGCTTGCCGAGCGTGTCAGAAATTATTATGATGTTGACTCTCTAATTTGCGCATCCATTGGTGACCTATTTTCACAGCTTCATTCTGTAAGTCTCAATGCATGGTGAGGAGGTATCAAATGGACGCAAACGAAATCATTCGGATTATCAATCAGACTGGCTTTCCCATCGTTGCGTGCGGCGCATTGTTCTATCTGTGCAACACAACGATAAAGCAAAATACTGATGTTCTACAGGAAGTCAGCAAAACGCTTGCCCTTCTCGTGTCGAATATGGAGGACCACACATGATGCTTGAAGATGTTGCATTTGTTGGTGTGGGAATTGCATTCATGTTTGCGCTTGCAATTGGGCACATCATCATGAAGCTTGACCGCATCGAAAATGACTTGTTTGATGTTAAATATTATGGCGGAATCAATTTCACAGATTGGGGTGATGAACGTGAGTGATATAAAGCCTATCAATTGTTGCGGGCGAGAGCCGAAAGCATATGACCTTACTCCTTTTGCATCATTCGTCGGAGCAACGCCAGTATTGCCCTCGCTATACTGGGATGTGTATTCCGCAGAGCAGCGCTGGAAGGCAATGGGAAAGCTGCTCAAAAAGCTGTGCGAATATGTCGAATACATGGGCGATGAAATTAACATTGACCGCGACACAATTAACAGCATTCAGGAAGAATTCCAGAAATTTATTGACGGCGAATATGATGAATATTATAAGAATCTGATTGCTGATTGGATTCGTGATAATTTCGCCGAACTATTTAGCTCTGGCGTTAAGCAGGTATATTTTGGCCTTACAGATGATGGATACTTTTGTGCATATGTTCCAGACAGTTGGAGCGAGATTAGCTTTGACACTGGTGCTGTTTATGGTCGTAGCGATTACGGTCGATTGATTTTGAAGTTCACGCCAGAACCTACAGCGCAAGGCGTGATTGATAACACTTATACTAATTATACGCTCAACGCAAAGCAGCTTCAATTGCAGCAGCTTATTACTGACCTAGAAGTTACAGCGCGTCGTGGCGATGCAAGCTATAACGCACTATTTACGAATCTGGATATGGAGGTGAGCAATGGCAATTTCTAAGACACAGCCGATGCGCAGCGCAGAAATTGAAATTCTTGACAAGGTTAATACGCTTGACAATTTGACGGTTGAGCACACCGACTCAATAAATACGCTTACGGATAATTTAGCAGACGAGATTTTAAACCGACAAACCGCCGATACAAATATACAGGAACAAATCGGTGAAGGATTCTCGCATAGCCTTACCATTGCACAGTCTTTGAGTGCCACTAATAGTGCTATTTCTGATATCAAAACTGAGATTGGAAATGGCTTCGATTTGGATAACACCATAACGGCATACACAGCAGCGCTTGATACATTCCTCGGCAACAGGACCGAATTAGATGATACAGTTGTCAACGCAATTTTAGGGCTTGTGAATGCGACCGAAATTTTCGACGTTTTCCGCAACTGCTTTAAGATTGGCATAATTGAAAACATTACTGTTCCCGCTAACGACTCCGTATCCACGAGTTACGTTTTTACAACACCTTTTGAATCAACCGATTCGTGCATCATTCTGGCGCAGGTTATTACTAGCGAACTTTCTACTCTATTCACTTACACGCTAATTGACTGCACTTACTCGGGCTTCTCTTATTCCATCGCAAATAGCGACGCGGACGCGCATACTGTGGCGCTAGGATACGTCGCAATAAAGGTTAACTAGGAGGTATCATGGCAACTACTCAGTACATTGGTTCCCGTTACGTTCCTCTTTTCGCAGACCCAATCGAGTGGTCTAACGCAAAAGAATATGAGCCGCTTACCATCGTCACTCACGAGGGAAATTCGTATACCGCAAAACAGTTTGTTCCTGTGGGAATTGATATTTCAAATAATGCATATTGGGTAGTTACGGGCAATTATAACGCACAAATTGAGCAGTATAGACGTGATGTAGCCGCACTATCAAATCATGTCGATACAAGTATTAATGAACTTTCTGATACTGTTGATGATATTGGTGCACAGGTACAGGATATTGTTGACGCTTGCACTTTTGTTGAAACATATGACGAACTTTTGAAAACTACTTCTAACAATGTATGTGTGCTTAATAACTATTCGCCTTTGGGTGATGGGGGACTCTGCTTTTTCGAAAAAACTGATTTTGAAATGGGCAGCATAGAAAGGAACGATGGGTCATTTGTTATACCAGTTGCAGGCCAAAGTACAATTCAATCATCCTCTGTACCACTAAATGATATTATTACATGTGCTGCCACTTATATTGGTAATCACAATCTGGTTTACGGTGGTAACACACTAATTAGTCCTACCTGCACCAACCAAATCGATTGCAGCGCATTTGTAATGGCAGTTTTGCAGGGTATTACTTACGAAAATTCTAGATATGTTCGAGGAAGTTCAAGCGACAATCTAATCGGCGCATACGCTGGAGACTTTCCTAAATATAATTTCGATGCTGCTTCGCGCATGTATACGTGGACAATGGCTCAATATTATATGGAGCACAAACAGTTTACAAAGTTTACAGGTAATTGGAAAACCGATATTACGCTTTTGCAGCCGGGCGACGTTATGTTTGCAACTTCGCGCAATTCCGCGGCTGATAATCGGCTCTATGATATTGACCATGTTGTGTTTGTTTTGCAGACATTCCCAAACGATGGTGCCGTAGTTATCATGCAATGCGGAAGTGCGCCCGGCACTATGACTAATATGCACAATACAGTCGGGAAAATCAGTGTCGTTGCGTTCGCTAACTACGATACACCCGATGATAGGACTAGAAGTTCATATATTGGTTTTGTTAGGCCTACATATGGAAACGGCGAGCAACAGTCCAACGAATCCATAATGAAAAACTTCCACACGAGAGGTCGTCAAGTTTACACAGAAGGTGTAAACGTTTTGACTCTTGGCAATATCATATTGACTGAAAGTTTGGATTCTAACACTCCATATACGATTCAAATACGAGGTCGCTTACCTAAGTACGATGTTGATGGGTGTTGGCTTGTAGGAACCGTTGGAAACGTAAATGTGGCACGTTGGTATCATATTTCTCTTTATGAAAACTACGCGGAACTGACATTTATTCCTAGTGATGAATTTGCAAGCAAATATCACTCTATGGATATAGGCGTTATTACCCAAACGGCAACCGAATATGCCACATATTTTGAGATTACAAATGTTGATATATATAAGGGATATGCTAAAAAAACAAATCTTCCTTACGTAATACCCATTACTCTGAATGACACTGAAAATTTTGCAGCTCGAAGTCAATATTCGTGGGGCGGGCTGATTATGCCAAATGGTGACATTAAAATTGATGCGCTTTTGGCAACTAACAGTCTACCGCATTCTAGTGCTTCCGATTATCCCGTAATTAAATTTGATGTTCCTGAGAAGTATAAGGCATATATAGGTATGTATAACAAGCAGGTATATTTTCAGGGGAATTTAATAGGCGGTGTGTGCTCGCTAATTCCCGACTCAGACGTTACTAACGGTATCATATTGCAACTAACTGGCACACTGCCCAATAATGCAGTTAGAAACATTGATATAAACTTTACATTTGAAAATCTGCCATTTGGTCCTAACTAAGGAAAAAATAAAATGTTACACGGCATCGACATAAGCAACTGGCAAAAAGGCTTGCAACTGCCAGAATCGCTAGATTTTTGCATCGTAAAGGCAACCGAGGGATTCCGCTACGTTGACCCATACTGTGACGGTTTCGTACAACAGGCTATTCGCAAGGGCATTCTCTTTGGTTTCTATCACTTTGCGCGGAACAATGACCCAGAGAAAGAAGCCGTATTCTTTCGTAACAACACAAAGGGATATGAGCTGCTAGGCATTCCCGTGCTGGATATCGAAGATGAAAACATAGCTGATTGGGGTGCTTATGCGCAACGATTCATCGACAAATACCATGCCATTACTGGCGTATATCCTATGGTATATTGTTCTGCTGCAAATCTTCAAAGGTTTGCCGGTTATCCAATTGCTGATACTTGCGGTCTTTGGGTTGCTGGGTATCCTGATAATAAACAACGTAGCCTAAATGACATTCCCAAATTCTGCTACGATGTAAGTCCGTGGAGATTTGCCGCAATATGGCAGTACACCAGCAACGGTTGGTTAGGCAATTGGGATGAACCAATCGATATGGATGTAGCATACATGGATGCAAGTGCATGGAAGTTGTACGCAAATCCAAATGCCGCAGACATTGGTAATACAGCGCAGATGCCTACAGCTGTTCATGTTCCAGACAATTCCGCCAAAGGCTTTCACTTTGAAAACAGCGTGATTGAAGTTGACGTGCGATTGAAGTAAGTTGCTGGTGGGGGGATTTTTAAAATCCTTAAATAAAAATTGGCGCACTTCCGTGAAGCAACACGGGGTGCGCCTTTTTGGTGGCGGAATTTTTTAAAGGTTGATGGGAGGGGGAGGGGAGGGTTATGTGCTGCGTGTGGGTGCGCGTTTATATGCAGGCTTTTATACATGTTTTCAACACGTGATGAATATGTCGAAACAGTTTTCATCAGTTGTTGATAGATTGTTGAAAAAACAGTTGACGTGTGTTGATTTTTACAACAAAATTCTTTCGTAAACTTTGCGATTCTCGCTTGTGCAGCGTCATGAATGTAGTAATATTAGTGTCGTAAGGAAGGAACACCAAACAAGAAGGGATGTACCAAAATGAGTGAAAAGCTACGCAATTCCATCATCGTTGCTTGCACAGATACGTCGTGCGAGTTTGCCAACGGCGACATTATCACGTTTGCGGATGATGAAATTAATATCACAGGCGATGCGTACAAAAATGGCATATCTGGTTATTGTCAATCGTTCGACTGGTATGACGCTAATGCAAAGGAATGGTTCTGTGGATTCGACCTATTCCAGACGTTTAGCGGACACATTTACAATCTTACGTGGTATGAGATTGAATGCACCGAATACGACACACCATATGTGTCTGATTTTGAGTATGCATATGACAAGTGTTTGGCTACCTTACCCATGTATCCTAGTAATATTGAGTTTTGGCATGCTATTTATGATGCAATTCAACAGTTGTAAATATTGATACTGGTAAATCTACTAGCAAGAAGGGAACACTAAAAATGACTATCAAAAGGACTATGTTTGGTCGCCACTATGCACACGACTTTGTGAAACATGCGCACATGGTATGCAATAATGGCGTCGATTTTGAGATTAGCGCACCAAAAAACGGCTTTATCATTGCTGGTACTGTGAGACGATTCTATGATGCGTTGCAATATGCATGCATACAACAGTTAAACAATTGCGATGCATGCATTGTAACCACGTCATGCGTACATAGCCGCGGGCATTTCAATAGTACAATGCGACTCATAAGCTATGATACTTGTGTTTGTGAGATATCATTCCTATCTGAAAATCGTGATGATTCTAGCAAACCATATATGTGCGTAACCATTGGAGAATATTGGAATTATTCGAGCACCACTGTGCAGCATGTATATAAATTCTTGCGCATGTTTGGAATTACTAATATAAGTATTTCTGATATTGCAAAACACGACAAAAAGCTAGGTTGCGGAAAATACACGTATGCGACTTATGTACTGT